>Ga0129324_10000076_pt1 | contig 62498 bp, 56 predicted proteins | sample CPBDNA_7_FD_96879 | JGI IMG/M metagenome (GOLD analysis project Ga0129324, IMG submission 96879) | Freshwater to marine salinity gradient microbial communities from Chesapeake Bay, USA - CPBay_Spr_15_0.2_DNA | ecosystem: Environmental > Aquatic > Marine > Coastal | place: USA: Chesapeake Bay... | reverse complement strand
TAAGGCGTCGATGAAACATGGCCAGCGTCGCATCCCAGGCCACCTGAGCCATCGTTTCGTCGTAGACCTCAGGGCGATCCTCGTTGAAGAATGCGTGATGGGAACCCGGGTAGTCGACAACCGTTGCGGTGCCGCCATTCGCCGCGATCGCCTCGGCGTATCGAGCGATATCCGCACCCGTGTTTGGAATATCGCTCTCAGCCTGGTGCACCAGAGCCTCTCGGCCAGCGTAATTGGCCCACTCAGGGTGGTAGTCAGGCCACGGCATGGCCGGATAAAAGGCTGACGCGCAGTCAATATGCGGACTCACGGTCGGGGCCAGCAGTGCCAGCCCTCCACCCATACAGAAACCGATCACGCCAACCTTGTCACCGGGAACGTGCCCGGATCGCACAAGGTAGTCGGCCGCCGATGCAATATCGCTGGCCGCGGCTGACACTTTCAGACCCATCATGAGTTTGCCCGCCTGGTCTGGCTCGCTCGCCCGGACTCCGCGGTAGTGGTCGGGGGCGATAGCGGTAAAACCGGCCTCGGCGAATCGATCGACCACGCGCTCGATCTGCGGAACCAGTCCCCACCACTCTTGGATCACGATCACACCGGGCCCCATGCCGGACTCTGGAATCGCAAGCAATCCTTGCAGCGGGTCGGACGTCGAATCGATATCTACTCGGGTAGCCATGGCCAACACCCTAGCCAGCCTGACCCCGCTATGCGAGCATCAGCGACATGACTCCCGAGCTTGTCATTCCACCCGGATTTCAATGTGGTGTCGCTACATCAGCGTGGCAGATTGAAGGCGATAGTGCAGGGCGCGGACCCAGTATTTGGGATGACTTCGCCGCCAAGCCCGGCACCATCATCGATGCAACGACGGCCGATCCTGCGTGCGACCACATCGCCCACCTTGATGATGACCTCGACTGGTTGACATGGCTGGGCATCGACGCATATCGGTTCAGCATCAGCTGGCCACGGGTCCAGCCCACGGGTCAAGGTGCTTTCTCACCCCACGGCATCGACTTCTACAACCGACTCATCGACGGACTCATCAAGCGGGGCATCGAACCCGTCGCAACGCTGTATCACTGGGATTTGCCCAGTGCACTGGGCGATCAAGGCGGCTGGCTCGAGCGCGACACCTGCGAACGATTTGCCGACTATTCCCAACGCATGGCGGAAGAGTTCGGTGATCGCGTAGGTCGCTGGGCAACCCTTAACGAGCCATGGGTCTCGGCTTATCTTGGCTACGCCGCTGGCATCCACGCACCGGGTATCACCGACCCAAATAGCGCGATGACCGCTGCCTTTCACCTCATGCTGGCCCACGGCTTGGCCATGCCGCGTCTGCGAGCAGCGCAGGCACGCAACTGCGGCATCGTGTTGAACCTCATCCCCACGCTTCCTGAGGATGAGCAACCCGAAACCATGGCCGCCAGCGCACACATCGACCGCCTGCACAATCAGTTTTTCCTCGACCTGCTGGCCGGTCGCGGGGTAAGTGATGGTCTACGCAAGTCCCTCGCACAGTTCACCGACTTTGCTTTTGTTGGGGACGATGACCTGTCAACTATTGCCGCACCCATCGACTGGATCGGTGAGAACTACTACACGGTCAACCGGGTACGCGGCCTGCCAGCGTCAACACCTCTCAGCCAGGTCGAGACGCAAGTCCTCAGCGCCTATCCTGGCTGCCCGCCGGCTCAGTTCAAGCCCAGAGAGCCCAGGTCTGACATGGGCTGGGAGGTCGTGCCCGCAGGACTCACGTCAATCCTGCACACCATGGCTACAGCCTTACCTGGAACGCCGATCTGGATTACCGAAAACGGTGCGGCAATGGGCGACGTTCATGATGGCCCGCATGTGCACGACCCGCTTCGAATGGACTACCTACGCTCACATATCGAGGCCGCGTTACAGGCAAGGGATGAGGGCGTTGACGTTCGCGGGTACTTCGCCTGGTCTCTGCTCGACAATATTGAATGGGCGGAGGGCATGACCAAACGTTTCGGAATTTTCGCTGTCGACCCGGTGACCCAACAACGAACACCAAAGGACAGTGCGCACTGGTATCGAGACTTGTTGGCCGCTCGTCAGGCATAGCGCCCGGCCTGACGCCCTAGCCCTTGACTGAACCTGCCAACAAGCCGCGCACGAAAAACCGCTGCAGAGCAAAGAACACGATCAGCGGCACGATGATCGCAATGAATGCTCCGGCTGTGATGAGATCAAGTTGTGCACCATAGGTGCCCTTGATACTTGCCAAATAGGCCGTGATCGGCGCGACATCTGGCGTGCCGCCGGCGAAGGTCAGCGCCACCAATAGGTCATTCCAGACCCACAGGAACTGGAAAATCGCAAATGATGCAATCGCCGGCACTGACAGCGGCAACACGATCCGCCAGAAGATCGTGAAGTGACCGGCACCATCCACACGGGCTGCCTCCATGAGGTCCCTGGGCAATTGAGCGATGAAGTTATGGATCAAGAACACCGCCAGCGGCAGGGCAAACATGGTGTGGGCTACCCAGAGCGGTATGTAGGTTCCGGATAAATCAAGATCGGGCACCACGGTTATTGGCCCAATCGACCAGCCGAGGTTGAACATCTGCAGCAGCGGCAGCAAGGCCATCTGCAGCGGAACGACCTGCAACGCGAAGACAACGAAGAAGATGGTGGTTGCGCCCTTAAACGGTATCCACGCCAACGCATAGGCCGCCATGGTGGCCAGAGCCAGCGGAAACAGGGCCGCGGGAATGGCAATCGCAAAGGAGTTGAAAAAGTACGGCAAGATTCCACCGGGGATCGTGTCACCGCCGGTGAGAACCTCCGAGTAGTTGTTCATTGTGAAACTCGGATTGGTGAAAATGGTCCACCAGCCCGAATTGTTGGCGTCCTCAGATGGCCGTAGCGATGTAGTCAGCAAGCCAAAGGTCGGAATCGTCCACAAAACGGTAAGCAAGATGACAAAGCCCGTTGCCCAGGGACTGCTGAGTGTCTTGCGTACAGCAACCGGGATCGACGGTTTGGGCTGATCGGGCTGCGGTATGGCGATAAGTTGATGCGCTTCAACACTCATCGGATTGCCTGCTCTTTCCGCAACTGGCGAACGTTGTAAATGACAAGAGGAATGACGGCGACGAACAACACCACGGCAAGAGCGCTACCTCGGCCATAGTCGAACTGCACGAACGATTGTGCATACATTTCATTTGCCACGATCTGAGTACCGAAGTTGCCGTTTGTCATGACACGCACAATGTCGAAGATCTTGAGTGTCGCAATCATGATCGTGGTGATTACCACGATGAGTGTGCCGCGAATCATCGGAATCGTGACGCGGGAAAACAGACGCCAGCCGGTTGCCCCATCAAGGGTTGCCGCCTCGACCACATCGCCCGGAATTGCCTTGATGGCCGCGGACAGGACAACCATGGCGAAGCCCGTCTGAATCCAAATCATGATGACCATGAGCAAGAAGTTGTTCCACGGCTGCAGCAGCAACCAGTTGGGTGGATTCTCGATGCCTAGCCAAATCGCGACCTGACTGAGCAGGCCGACCTGGGGCTTCGCCGGATCGCGATAGGCATAGACCAGGTCCCAAATGATGCTGGCACCGACGAACGAGATCGCCATCGGCATGAAGATCAGGGACTTGGGGATCGACTCCCGACGCATCCGGTCTAGTAGCAGGGCAAGCGTGAGACCAAAAAGGGTTGAGAACAGTGGCGCGATGATCAGCCACATGAATGTATTGGTGAGGATCTGACGGTTGGTGTCGGTGCCAAAGACCCAGGCGTAATTTTCCCAGCCGATGAATTTCGTACCGGCTGCATTTTGCGTGCTCTTGCCGATCGTCTGGATAGCAGGCACCACGAGACCAGCAACAAGCAGGAGGATTGCCGGGCCAAGAAAGGCGATACCGGCCACGGGCCCCGAGAAACGGCCCCGCACCTTGCCCAAAACGAAAAACACCAGCATCAATACACCGAAGAACACAGCGATGCCAGCAGCTGCGGTGCCGAGCTTCGGTAGGCCGTTGAGGATCTCGTCTCCCATAGCCGATTCCTCCTTTGATCGTCGCTGTCCTCATGTGCAGCGGGGCTCGAAGAGTGTCTACTCTCTTCGAGCCCCGCTGTCAGTCATCTCATGAATCTGCGATGAAGCGATTCATGAGGTGACCACGTACTTGTTGAACGTCATCCACGCGATCAGGATGAGGGCCAGGCATCATCAATTGCCTGCAATACCGCTTCGGTTGGCTTGTCCTCTGCGAACCAAGCGGTCATCTGGGTCCACTCAGCACCAGCGCCGACAGCAGCTGGCATGAGGTCTGATGCGTCGAACCGGAAAGTGCCCTCTTGGTTGGTGAGGAACTCAGCCGATAGACGATCGATGGGAGATGCATAGGTATCCAACGGCACGCCGTTATTTGCCGACACCCAAGCACCCAGAGCGGCCTTCGCGGTGGCGAACTCTGACGAGGACAGGAAGTTCTGCACAGCCTGAACCGCAGGAGCATCAGAGAAAGCGGTCACAAACTCTCCGCCGCCAACGATCGGCGTGGGCACAGCGTCAGTAATCGCAGGCAGGTAGAAAGCAAAGACGTCGCCGTCTTCAGCAACTACGGCACCCTCTTTGAAGCTTTCCCACTGAGCCGCATAGAACGAAGCCTGCTGCAACATGCCGCACTCACCAGGAATGATGCCCTTGCCAGCATCTTGGAATGCTGTCGTGGCGATAGAGGCCACATTGCCGTAGCCCTGACCCGTCACGTGACCGCCGTTGACGTACTCCTCGTTCTTCATCCAGCCAGCCACAACGTTCATCGCCTCGGTGACCTCAGGTGAGTTGAATACGACCTCGTGGTTGACCCACTGGTCATAGACATCGCCACCGTAGAGGCGAAGCATGACCTGCTCGAGCCAGTCGGTAGCCGCCCAACCGGTAGCACCGCCAGACTCGATACCGCCACACCACGGAGTAATTCCGTCAGCCACCATCTGATCAGAGAGGGTGAACATCTCATCCCAGGTGGTCGGCACGGTGTAGCCGTTATCAGCGAACACCGACGGCGAGTACCACACGAAGGACTTCATGTTCGAGCCCAACGGAGCGGCATAGAAGGTGCCGTCAATGGTTCCGTAGGCCTTCCAGGCCGGGTTGAAGTACTGGTCGACGTTGGCCGAGGTGGTCGCGGGTGCTGCCACCGGACCGCCGCGCTCGACGAGGGTCTGAAGCAAGCCAGGCTGCGGAATAAACGCGATATCAGGAGCGTTTCCGCCGGCGATGCGGGTCGGCAGTTGGGCTTCGAACTGATCACTACCTTCGTAGACGATGTCGATTCCGGTGCACTCTTCGAACTTTGCCCAGGATTCCTCGAACTTCTGCTGCTCGGGCGGCAGAATTGAGGTGAACACTGAAACAGATTGACCTTCATTGCCGAGGTATCCGGCGTAGGGCTCGCAACCTGCAGGCACGTCACCCGTCGGGCTTGCCGTCGGACTTGCATCGGTATTGGTGGGCGTCGCTGAACCGCCAGAATCATCCGAACCACCACAGGCCGCGAGCAGCAAAGTGGCCGCCGCTCCGCCTGCGAGGAGGATGACGCCGCGACGACGCAAGGGTGCAGTCATTCCGTCTCCTATCTCGTGCCCTGGCTCATTGAGAATCCAAAGCGCAACCAGACCCGACGGATGGTCATCCCCCGGGATGTCTGTAAACGGTTTGCAGTCTTGCCCGGTTCAGGCCGCAGAGCAAGGGAAATTCATGTAACAAGCGTCTGTAATCGGTTACGATTTGGCAACCTCCTCGACACATAAGGGTTACCAAGGCGCCCGGAAACCGCTAGCCTCAGCCGAGACCCACTGACCCCGACAGTAACCCGACACGCACGTGTCAGACGGCACATCAGGAAGCGGTGAGACGCATGAGTTCAAGTGTCCAATACGATGATGTGAGCCTTGTCTACCCCGGCGGCGACACACCTGCCGTGTATGAGCTGAGCCTTGATATCGCTGAAGGCGAGTTTCTCGTTCTGGTCGGACCCTCCGGGTGCGGCAAGTCCACTTCATTGCGCATGTTGGCCGGTCTTGAACCCATTTCTTCTGGCCGTATCCTCATCGGCAATCAAGATGTCACCAAGGTTGCCGCAAAAGACCGCGACATTGCGATGGTGTTTCAGAACTACGCGCTCTACCCGCACATGAGCGTTGCCGAGAACATGGCTTTCGCACTGAAGATCCAGAAGGTTTCGAAAGACGAAATCACTCGCCGTGTCACCGACGCTGCAACCCTGCTCGACCTCACCGAATACCTCGAACGCAAACCTAAGGCACTGTCCGGCGGTCAACGCCAACGCGTGGCTATGGGCCGGGCCATCGTTCGGGAGCCGGAAGTCTTCTTGATGGACGAACCACTCTCAAATCTCGATGCAAAACTCCGAGTATCGACGCGAACGCAGATCGCTGCACTGCAAAAGCGCTTGGGCACAACAACTCTTTACGTAACTCACGACCAGGTTGAGGCCATGACCATGGGTGACCGAGTTGCTGTACTTAGTGCTGGTGTCCTACAGCAGGCCGCGTCGCCGCGCGAACTTTACGAAGCGCCCGCAAACGCGTTCGTCGGTGCATTCATCGGATCCCCGTCCATGAACATCGTTCAGGCACCGATCGTTGATGGCGGAGTTCGTTTCGGCGACTACACCGTGGCGGTCGAGCGCGAGGTTCTCAAACGAGCAGGCTCGGCCACATCGGTACTTCTGGGCATTCGTCCCGAAGACCTCCACATCAGTGACGAGGGCGCAGAAATGAAAGTCAACCTGGTTGAAGAACTTGGTGCTGATGCCTATGTCTACGGCGACACACCACAGGTCGATGGTCAGGCAATGGGATTGATCGCGCGCGAGCCCGGATCCATCGGCACGCGAATCGGAGATTCAGTGCGCGTACGTCCGCTGCGGCACTATGTCTTTGCCAACGACGGTGACCGACCGCGCATCAGCGACTAACTGATCGACTAGCTGCTCGAGCGCGTATTCCGCACGTTCGGCTACGGCACAGTACTGCCGCGGACGGTCAAGGTCGTGGGCACTAATGTCGCCTTAACTGCCGCACCGCGATCAGCCACCGGCAGCCTCAATTGAGCGACAAGGGCATCTGCTGCCATCCGCCCTAGATCTCGCACCGGCTGAACTACGGTGGTCAGGTCCAGCAAATCAGCCAGATCGTGGCCATCTAGCCCCACGATCGCGATATCGCGGCCAGGAACCAGGCCATGCCGACGCAACGCCCGAATCGCTCCGAACGCCATTTCATCTGATGCGGCAAAGACGGCGGTCGGTGGTCGAGGCTCTGCCAATAAGGACGTCATCGCCTGTTCGCCTCCGGCGACCGTAAAGTACCCGTGGGCACGATGTTGAGCATCTAGGGACACCCCCGCCGCGGCCAACGTCTCGCGGTAACCACGCTCGCGATCACTTGCAGGAGTAAAACCGGTGGGGTTGGGCTGGCCGGTAATGATGGCGATGCGCTCGTGACCAAGATTGATCAGGTGCTGGGTTGCTGTACGTGCTGCGGCAACGTCGTCAATACCGACCGACGGCACACCCTCGGCCGAAGCACCAATAAGACTCACGGGCAGTCCCAAGGCCAATAGTTCAGCCACCTCTGCCTCATCCGAGGGAAGCGCGACAACTAAGAGCCCATCCACGCGTCCACGCAACCGCTGCTCCGGAGGCATTCGGTAGGAGACGGCCGGATCGCCCACTTCAAAGACCAGAAGGTCGATCTCTTCCCGTTGCAACACGCTTTCCACACCGCTGAGGACCGTCGAGAAGAACCAGCGAGCAAAGAACGGTGTGATGACAGCGATCGTGCCCGTACGACCGCTCGCCAGCCGTGACGCACTCGGCGAAACCACGTAGTCCATCTGTTTGGCCACCCGCTCTATGCGTTCTCGAGTTTCCGCATCTACGTGCGGAAGCCCTCGCAGGGCCCGGGACACGGTGGCGGTTGACACCCCTGCCGCCGCAGCAACATCTCGAATGGTGATAGACACAAATCCAGAGTCTACTCAGCGCACAATGTGCACCTGCGCACCAAATGCGAGGAGCAGGGCCGTCAGTCGGCGAACTCTTCACCAAGCTTCAGCGCAATTCCGTCGAGAATGTCTGCCTCACTGACGACGATGTGGTCCAACGCGGTGCGCGCGACAACCGCCTGCAAGACCAATGCGCCACCGGCGATGACATCAACGCGGCCAGGATGCATCGCTGGAATCAATGCCCGCTCCGCCCGAGTCATGGTCAGCAACTGCTCTGTGATTGCGTCGATTTGTGCGACGGTCAACAAACTTCCGTGCAACATCTTCGGGTCGTACTCGCGAAGGTCGAGTGCAATGGCGCTCATGGTCGTGACCGTGCCGGCTAAGCCCGCCATGCTGGCAGCTTTAGCCAACCCAACCTGGCCTTCCACCGCATCGAGAGCTTCGTTGATATCGCGTCGAGCAGCACGAATCTGCTCGACAGTGGGCGGGTCACCATGTAGGTGCCGCTCAGTAAGGCGAACGCATCCGATGTCCGCTGAAAAGGACTCGTCGGGTGTCAACGATGTCTCATCAGTCGAGCCCAGGACGCACTCTGTAGAACCGCCACCGATATCGACCACTAAAGCCGGTGCGGGTAGCAGGGCGGTTCCCAATCCGCCAAGCGCACCAGCGAATGACAACTGGGCCTCTTCGACACCGGTGATCACCTGCGGCGTCACGCCCAGTCGCTGCCGCACGCCATCAATGAAGGCCTCCCGATTGGAAACATCTCGACTGGCACTGGTCGCGATGAACCGAACAACGGACACATCGTGAGAATCGATGATCCCGGCATAGTCCGCACAGGCAGCGAATGTCCGCTCAAGTGCATCAGCGCTGAACTGCCCGGTTCGATCCACTCCCTCACCCAGCCGAACGATAGTCATGACGCGCTCACGTTCACGAATCTGCAGTGAACCGACTCCACCGGCCGAAGCATTTTCGCGAGAAACATCAGCGACTAGAAGGCGAATAGAATTCGTACCGCAATCGACTGCGGCAACCCTCGTCATAGCGAACCAGAGCAGCCATGCGGTAGCCACCAAGCACCCAGGGCAGCCTCAACCTGGTCACCTAGCGGATTCACCCCGGGCCCTGCGGCCAGTGCATGGGCGAGAAGCACGTGCAAACACTTCACCCGAGTGGGCATGCCCCCGGCTGATATTCCCTCAATTTCGGCCACATCGGCAAGTTGAATGCGATCAAGCAGATAGTTCTCATGCGCGCTTTGATAGGCCTGCGCGAGTGCTACATCTTCACCGAGCGCCGCCTCCATCTCACGCATCACACCCTCACTTTCCAAGCGACTACATCCGGCGCTGGCCCGAGGGCAGGTGAGGTAGTAAACCGTGGGAAAGGGGGTACCATCGGGCAGCCGCGGGTGGGTTTTGACAACGGCTGGTTTGCCACAGGGACATCGCCAGGCAACGGTCATGTCACCGCGCGGTGGCCTGCCCAACTGCTCGGCAACGACTTCGCGGTCCGCGGTGCTCATGTCTGCCGCGCCGCCGCTGGCTTGCCAGGTCACGGCGCTGTCGCGGGCTCAACCGGTCCGGTTACACCCTCGTCCACGGTGCGTAGTGCTGCCCATCCACGTTCAAACCAGGTTCCGGAGACCTCGGTCTGGGGGATCCTTTCAGGGTCGAGCGGTCGATCATCGGCACCGAGCACGACGTAACCGACCTCGCCTGGAAACACAAAGTGCAGCCGACTTCGTGCCTGCGCGGTGATGTATGCGGGATCCTGCCAATCCGACACTTGCTCATTGAGGTCATCCACCTGAACCTCCGCCAGCTCAACTGCCGTGCGCAACTGGTCGATTTCACCGCGCTGGGACAGCAGTTCACGCACTGGAATGGCAAGGGTGATCACGAGCGCTGCCAGGACGCACAGCAAAATGACGGCGCGCCCAGTCCACGGAGTACGCGCAGCAGCCATACCTCATGGTCTCATGCCGATGGGGCTTAACGGTTGAAGGCAGACCGACCGGCGTAGCGGCCGCCGTCGGCCAGTTCTTCTTCGATGCGCAGCAACTGGTTGTACTTGGCGACGCGCTCCGAGCGCGCCGGGGCCCCGGTTTTGATTTGACCAGCGTTGACGGCCACCGCAAGATCAGCGATGGTCGTGTCCTCTGTTTCGCCACTTCGATGACTCATCATGCAGCGGTAGCCGCTCGACTGCGCGAGTGCGACAGCATCGAGCGTCTCGGTTAACGTGCCGATCTGATTGACCTTGACCAGGAGGGCATTCGCCGCTCCCTCCGCAATACCGCGTGCAAGTCGCTCAGGATTGGTCACGAACAGGTCGTCTCCGACCAATTGCACGGTCGCGCCCATTGCCGTAGTGAGATGAATCCAACCTGCCCAGTCATCTTCTGCTAGCGGATCCTCAATGGACACCATCGGGTAATCGGCAACCAGGCTTTCGTAGTAGCCGGTCATCCACTCAGCGGATCGGTCTGCCCCCTCGAATCGATAAACACCGTCGACGAAAAACTCCGTCGATGCCACGTCCAGGGCTAACGCGATGTCCTCACCCAAAGTCAGCCCGGTCTCAGCGATCGCCACGACGATCAGATCGAGGGCACTTCGATTATTGGCAAGATCCGGCGCGAAACCACCTTCATCACCAAGGCCTGTGGCGAACCCTGAGCCCTTGAGCACTGACTTCAAGGAGTGATAGACCTCCGTGCCCCAACGCAAGGCTTCGGCAAAGGTTGGTGCGCCAACGGGGGCGATCATGAACTCCTGGATGTCAACGCCGGTGTCCGCATGGGCCCCACCATTAAGAATGTTCATCATTGGCACCGGCAGCACATGAGCGTTTGGTCCACCGACATATCGAAACAACGGCAGCTTGGCTGACTGAGCAGCCGCTCGTGACACCGCGAGGCTGACACCCAGGATCGCGTTGGCGCCCAATCGTGATTTCTGCGGTGTGCCGTCCAGATCAATCATTAACTGATCGATGATCCGTTGCTCACTTGCGTCAATACCCAAGATTTCCGGGGCGATCTCGTCCTCGACGGCCACGAGTGCCTGCTGCACACCCTTACCGGAGTACCGGTCGCTATCGCCGTCGCGCCGTTCGGCGGCCTCGAAAGCCCCCGTCGATGCGCCCGAGGGGACCGCCGCTCGAGCTGTGGTTCCATCGTCCAGGGTGATCTCCACTTCAAGCGTCGGATTACCGCGTGAATCAAGAATCTCGCGGGCCAGCACATCATCGATAGAAGCCATGCCGATCACCCTAGACCTGACCTACCGGGCCAATGCCTGTGGTTGCGGATAAAGGTGGCTACAGGCCCAGTAGTGCGCGTAGGTGTCGAGGGCCAGGCGAACCTTCTGACAAAACCAAGTCGTGCACCTGCCTACTGGACCAGCCCGGATGAAGCACCCGCAGGTCGTCGGCAATCGAGCGCACCGCCAGGTAACCAACGAAGTACGTGGGCAGTTGCGTGGCCGTCAAGAGTGCCCGTCGCCACTTCCCTTGGGCTTCACTAGGCTCTTGGAATCCACGTCGCACCAACAGATCGATCGCCTCGTGTTCGACGATGTCACCACCATGAACTCGCACGTCCAAGATTGCGTTCAGCGACATGCGTGCCTGCATCTTCAAGTGCTGCAATGCAATAGCCTGACCAGCATCTGGTTCGGCGTTAGCGGTGTATCCTGCATCAAGCATCATCTGCTCGGCGTAGACCGCCCATCCCTCTACGAAGACCCCGCTACGGCCGAACCTTCGGACCAGACTTCCGTGTCGATCGCGGCGCGCGTGAGCCAGTTGCAGAACGTGGCCGGGCATCGCCTCATGAATCGTCAATTCATGCAGGAGGACCTCGTTGTATTCACGATAGAAAGAGTCGACCTGCTCGGTGGTCCAATCATCAGGAGTTGGAGCAACCGCCACATAGGTTGCGACATCCGTGTCTTCTAATGGGCCGGGCGCGTCACAGTAGGCGACCGCGATTCCACGATGAATCTCGGGCATGTCAATAATTCGGGTGTCCAGATCCGGCACCGTCACCAGGTCATGATCTCGAACGAATTCCGTGCAACGCGCCAGTGCGCGTCGAACGATCGGAAGGACCGTCGCGTCTGTGACCGGCGCCCGCTGCGCGATCTGATCCAGAGCGCGTTGCACGATGCCCTGCTCGGTCACCCGGGTACCCAGAAACTCCGCTGCCACCTCGCGCATGCGAGTGGTGACCTCATCCAGATGCGACTCGGCTGCTTCCACGATGGCGCCGGGCCCGATCTCCTCGTCGAGGTGATTCCACACAGCAGCGCTGTACAACCGGACTCCGAGACGCGGATCGCGCATTGAAACCGGTAACTGTTCGCGCAGCCACGACACATGCTCGGCAACAGCAACCTCAGCAGCTGCGATCTCATCACCGATCGGAGTGCCGACTTCATCGGCGAGCGCTGAGAGGCGTTCAGCCACGGCGTCGAATCCTGACAACTGAGCAATCGCCGTCTCGACGTGGATGCCTGACATTTCACCCAGCGTCGAACGCCCGTCGGCGAGATAGGCCGGCACCTCCTGCAATCGCGCACGCGCACTCGCCCATCGCTCCTCGACGGGTGCGAATGCGCGCGAAGTCAACAGGTACAGAGCCGAGGATGGGTTCCACATCAGCGGATCCCACTTATGTCGCTGCACCTCGGCCATGTCAAAACGCACGGCCGTTACACGTGCGCGCAGGATTTCCAGATCCACCTGCTCAGAGAGTTCTAGATCTACATCGTCCACGGCATCAAGACGAGCCAGGTGTTCATCGAGGATTGCGGTGAGCCGCGTAACGGCACCGTCGGTGCGATCCGGCAGTCGATCATCACATCGATGATCTCCCAGCGACGTCGCGGCGACCGGATCAGATTCAATAAGGGTGTTGATGGCCGAACGCGAGGCCGCCGCAAACTCAAGCTGTGCCTCGTTCACGGCGTATTCACATTTAGTTCAATGGCTTTGACGTCATCCACAAAACGATGATTGGCCGCGCGCAGCGCCATCTCACTGTCCCAGCCGTGGGCACGGCCAGCGAACACCAACGCAAGGAGGAAATCACCGAAAGCTTCCTCGTCGCGCACCTCAGCAAGTGCAGACTCCGCTTTCAAGTGTTGCTGTGGAATCGCGCCAATATGTGCACTGCGCGAGAGAACTTTGTTGGCGAACAACAGGGCTGGAAGTGAACTTGGGATGCCCTCGGTTACTGAATCGCGGCCTTTTTCTTGCCTCTTCAGTTCCTGCCAGCGAGACTCGATTCCGTCAACCCCGTCCACATCCTCAGTAGCAAATACGTGCGGGTGCCGACGAATGAGTTTGGCCACGATTCCTGCGGCAACATCGTCTATGTCAAAGGGGGCCGACTCTGATTCGGCAGCAATTCGAGAATGAAAAACCACCTGCAGAAGTAGGTCCCCTAGTTCTTCACAAAGCCCGCTGGAATCTTGACCTTCGATGGCTTCTACTACCTCATAGGTTTCTTCAACGAGGTACTCGACCAAACTCTGGTGCGTCTGGCGTGCATCCCACGGACACCCGCCCGGTGACCGAAGTTGATCCATGATGGCAACAAGTTCGCGAACCCCATCGCCTGCCACCACGGGGTTTATCCGCCCAGCGGCGACGAAACAGGTGAGGCCACATCCGTCGGAATGGGGCCGACGGCTAACTCAGCCGTATCCCAACTGCCAAACCGGGCACTCACGGTGACGTCTAGTTCATTCGACAGCGCGACCAGGTACTCGAACACCAGGGTGTTTCGCACCTGCTGGTCTGCATCGGGAGCGAGGGCAGCGCCGATTTCACCTAGCAGCAGCGAGACGCGAATCTCATCAGCAATGGCCGATGGCGGGATATCACTCTGCAACAGTGCATCGTCAAGAGCCTGCTGGCCTCCGGCGTTTGCCAGCGTGTTGAGCAATTCACGGTCAACGGCGCCCTCGTCAACGCTCACGGCCAGGCGGTCTGCGGCCTGATCGACAAGATTGCCGCGAATCAGCCGCTGCACATTGCTCTGTACGGCCGCGGCGTTAGGCGTATTGGCCGGCCGACCGAGACCCTCATTGATCTCAGTCAACGCATCGCTTACCGCACCGGTCGTGATGCGCTGGTCGCCGAGCACGGCCGCTGAACCGGCCGCCTGGCCACCCCCGCACGCTGAAAGCACGAAACCTGCGGCTGCAACAGCCACGGCCGCCGATACGAAACGACGTCGAACGCTCACCACTATGCACTCCTGACTGACTCGATCGGGGCCAAGACATCCACCAACTCGGTGGCCCATGCCAACAATTCAATACCGGTCAGGGGCTTGCCTCCCACCGTGGCCGTCCTCGGACACGGTAAAAGAATGGTACGGATCGCCGACTTGACGATGGTTCCCGGGTAGAGCCGCGCAAGTCTCATTTGAGCAGACTCCGGCAACTCAACAGGATGAACTCGAATCTTGCTGCCCTGGGCAATGACCTCCTCCAACCCGGCTGCTTGAGCTCGCACCCTGAACCGGGCAACGACCAGCAGCCTCTCCACCGGATCGGGGAGCGGGCCGTATCGGTCCACTAGTTCCTCGACAACAGCATCGATAGCCACAGCATCATGGGCATCAGCCAGACGTCGATATGCCTCCAGGCGGAGGCGTTCCTCGGCCACATATTCATGCGGAATGTGCGCATCGATTGGTAGTTCGATGCGGGTCTGCACGTGCTCCTCGGCGCTCTCACCGCGATAGTTTGCGAGAGCTTCACCGACCAGCCGCACGTACAGATCGAAGCCCACCTCAGCTATCTGCCCGCTCTGCTCACCGCCGAGGAGGTTTCCCGCACCACGAATCTCCAGGTCCTTCATAGCGATGTGCATGCCCGATCCCAAGTCGTTGTGCTGGGCAATCGTGGACAAACGTTCATAGGCGGTTTCATTAAGTGGCTTCTCCGCCGGATACAAGAAATAGGCGTATCCCCGCTCGCGCCCACGCCCTACGCGGCCACGCAATTGATGCAGTTGCGACAGTCCCATCACATCGGCTCGATCCACGATGAGCGTATTGGCGTTTGAAATATCTATTCCATTTTCTACGATCGTCGTACACACCAGCACATCGATATCTCCCTCCCAGAACGACACCACAATGCGTTCAAGTTCGTGCTCGTTCATCTGCCCGTGCGCAACCGCCACACGAGCGTCGGGCACCAACTCCCGAACGCGCGCTGCGGCCCGATCAATGGAATCCACCCGGTTATGCACAAAAAAGACCTGACCGTCGCGGATAAGTTCCCGGCGAATCGCCGCAGCTACCTGCTTGTCGTCGTATGGGCCGACGAAGGTCAAAATCGGGTGACGTTGTTCGGGTGGAGTCTGAATCGTGGACATCTCGCGAATACCCGTAAGCGACATCTCCAGCGTTCTTGGGATCGGGGTCGCCGACATTGTCAACACATCAACGCTTGCCCGCAATGTCTTGAGGTGCTCCTTGTGCTCCACGCCGAAGCGCTGCTCCTCGTCAACGATGACAAGGCCGAGGTCTTTGAACTTAACCTTTGCGCCCAAGAGGCGGTGTGTGCCGATCACTACATCAATGGTCCCATCGGCAATCCCACTGATCACTGCATTTGCTTCTGCGTCAGTTTGGAATCTTGACAGTGCGGCAACCTTCACCGGGAACGGTGCATAGCGCTGAGAAAAAGTGCCAAGATGCTGCTGCACCAGAAGCGTTGTGGGCACCAAGACCGCCACCTGTGTGCCATCTTGAACCGCCTTAAACGCCGCCCGGATGGCAATCTCCGTCTTCCCGTAGCCAACGTCACCACAGATCACCCGGTCCATAGGTATGGGTTTCTCCATGTCGGCCTTCACCTCGTCGATACATGCCAGTTGATCAGCAGTTTCGACATAAGCGAACGCATCTTCAAGTTCGTGCTGCCATTCGGTGTCTGCCCCGAAGGCTCGACCCGGAGTCGAGGTACGCGCGGCGTACAAGCGCACTAATTCACCGGCAATGTCGCGAACAGCTCGACGCGCTCGAGCTTTTGATTTCTGCCAATCGCTACCGCCAAGCCGATGAACGCTAGGCGATTCACCGCCGACGTACCGCGTTACCTGATCAAGTTGGTCGGTGGGCACATACAATCGATCAGCGGGTTGTCCGCGCTTGGATGATGCATACTCCAAGACCAAGTATTCGCGGGTCGCACCGGCAACTTCACGTTGGACCATCTCAACGTAGCGACCGACCCCGTGTTGCTCGTGGACGATAAAATCACCCGCTGCCAACTGCATTGGATCAACCGCGCGCCGTCGCTTTGAGGGCATCTTGTGTGACTCGCGAGTGGCATTGCGTTGCCCGAGGATGTCGCTCTCGGTAACGACGACAATGTGCGGCAGCACAATACCTTCGCGAAGGCGTGCCGTAGAAACGGTCACGACATCGGTCGGCGGGAACTTATCGATGTCGGGTACTTCTTGAACATTCAAGCCCTCATCGCGGAGACTGTGTGCCCAACGCTCTGCTGTTCCGTGGCCTTCAGCGACGACAGCAACAGACCGCCCTTCTGCGAGCCATCCGCGAAGATCAGAAACTACCTGTCTGATATCACCTCGATACGTCGGCAAAGCCATCACTTCGATTACGGCATCGACAGTTGACGAGGCAAACGGCGCGGTCGTCCACACGGCGACTCCTCGACCAGTCGCTGCCTGCTCGACATCGTCGAGATCGGCATAAGCCGCTGCTCCAAGATCCAAGGGCGTCGCCGCACCCGCCGCAGCGTTGTGCCAGGACGCCTCAAGAAACTCCTGCGAAGTTTGCACGAGATCCTTGGCCCGACCCCGCACTTTGTCCGGATCGCATAACAAAATAACCGAATCCTGCGGTAACTGATCGACCAATAACTCCAGTCGATCAACTAACACCGGCGCCAGCGCCTCCATACCGTCAACAACGATGCCCTCGGCCAATTGTTCAGCAATACCCGCTAGCTCCGGGTGACTCACGGCCAGGTCCTTCGCCCTAGAGCGCACTTGCGCAGTTAAGAGCAACTCGCGTACCGGCAATGCCCGAAGGCCATCGGTGACCAGATGCAGCGAGCGCTGATCAGCCACCGAAAAAGCACGTACCTCTTCAACAGTGTCACCCCATAATTCAATCCGCGCTGGGTGCTCGTCATTGGGTGCAAACACATCAAGAATTCCACCGCGTAGCGCAAACTGGCCGCGACGTTCGACAAGGTCGGTTCGGACGTAACCAAAAGTGACGAGACCTTCAGCAAGTTTCATCAAGTCAACGTCATCGCCCGCATTTACAACAATCGGCTCGAAGGAGCCAAGATCACTGATAATCGGCTGCAAAACAGCCCGAACGGGGGCGCAGATGACCCTGAGCGACCCATCCGCGCGGGCCAAACGCGTCAAGACCTCAATGCGCTGGCCGACGGTGTCTGCGGCCGGACTGAGGCGCTCGTGCGGCAGGGTCTCCCACCCGGGAAAAACTTCGGCAGCTTCGGCCCCGCATAAATCGCGAATGCCAGCTACGAGATCCTCTGCCTCAACGGCCGAGGCCGTCACCACCAGAACCAACGGTGGGACGTCGTCGCTCGCTAAGTCCTCGGCACTAGTGAGCGCATCAGCAATCGTTGCGGCCAGGAAAGGCCGGCTCGCTTCAGGAGCGACCAGGTGCTCAGATTGGTGGCCATGGCCCGCCGTGGCCAAGATACGTTCGAGTGTTGTGTCCTGGGTCAGAGTCGCCCTGAGTCCGGCCAGCGTCACGCTTGACTGGCCTCGACCATCGCGACCTGAAGCTCAGAAACAACGCCCGGGTTACCTACGATCAGGTCTGTGACATACGGGTGAGGCGAATTAAACTCAACCGGTCGACCGTCAATGTGCGATGCGGTCAGTCCATACGCGTGAGCGATCGCTAGCGGAGCGGCGACATCCCACTCCCAGAAGCCGGTGTCGTGCACGTATGCGTCGGCTCGGCCACAAAGAATCTCGTTGACCTTCGCGCCTACCGAACCAACGTCGATCACTTCGACGCCGGCGGTGAATCCCTGTTCAGCCAAACTCGCAGCCATGATGTCGACCGCAACTCCCAAAGTTGCCGGAGGCCGAGTGCGAGATGCCACGATCCGGACCGGTCGCTCGTGCGGGAGACCCGGGAGCATGGGGGCGATATCGTCCTGGCGTCGTGTAATTTTCTGTGCCGGTAATTCCACGGTGCTCGCACTGAGCCGACCGCCTGTTGGCGCAGATGGATCTCGAGACCACAGGACGATATGCACCGCAAAATCATCACGACCTTGACCAAACTCTCGGGTTCCGTCAAGCGGATCAACAATCCAGACACGGTCTGCTGCTAGCCGATCCGAATCATCAACTCCCTCTTCGCTCAGCACGAGGTCATCCGGTCGAAGCTCGCCAAAGCGCGCCACGATGTGATTATGCGATCGCCGATCGCCAAGGGACTTGAGTTCCTTTTCTGCCTCCTGGTCCGAAGGCTGCCCGAACGTTTGGCGAAGGTCCATCAACAGCGCACCGGCCTCTGCCGCAATCACCGCTGATATCTGCATATCGGTGAGTTGGTCAGTCATTTCGGGTCTCTCCCAGCCTCGTCTATGGTCTTGTCTGCTCCACTATTGAACTGATTTTGTGCCGCGGCAACACCATCGCTCACGATGCGGCGCACCGCCGCTCCCGCTCGGGCCACAACCTCAGCGAGTTCACTCCGTTCACCTGTCGTGAATGGACGCAAGACATAGTCTGCTGGATCTTGACGCCCAGGCGGGCGCCCGATCCCCACGCGCACACGGATGAACTCACCCGTGCCAAGACTGGCGCGGGCACTGCGCAGGCCGTTGTGCCCGTTGTCACCACCACCCGCCTTGATGCGTAAGGCACCAAAAGGTAGGTCCAGCTCATCGTGCAGGACCACGAGCGTGGCACTTGATGATCCGAAGAACTGCATGAGCGAGCTGATCGGACCGCCCGATTCGTTCATGAAACTGTGCGGTCGAGCTAACACCACCTGGTCGTCGCCCCAGCGCTCTTGACAGATATCACTGCGTGTCTTGCGGGAGGACTTCCATCGACCGTGTGATTCGTCGACGAGATGGTCGACGACCATTTCACCGATGTTGTGGCGGGTAGCGACGTAGCGGTCTCCTGGGTTTCCCAACCCCACCACTATCCATGGAGGTGATTGCTGTGCCATGTGGTTACCGCTCCATCAACTAACCGAGGTCAGGAAGCCTCACCGTCGGCTGATTGATTATCTGCAGCGACCTGAACACCCTCGTCCTCTAACGAGCCCTCGGTCGCATAGGACCCGGAGAATTCAGGGGCACTTTCGGCCGCTGCCGCTGCAGCCTCGGCCTCAGCGGCCATGGCAGCCGAGCGCTGAACGCGCTTCTTCGCTTCGGTGTCATCGATGACGATCAGATCAATGTGTTCAATGTTGCGACGGACCGGATCTCGTTGCACGTCGCGAGGCTTGGTCAGGGTCTTGGCACCATCGACAACAATTTCCAACGTCACCGATGGCTTGCGTAGGGCCAGGGTCAACTCATGCTCCGGAACCGATACGTGCACAACCTCAGACCCCCCCGAATACATCACCGCCGGAATTCGCCCTGTTAGGCGAAGCTTTCGGGCGGCACCTTTGCCGAAATCGCTGCGAAGTTCGGCTTGCAAAGGCACGTACACGTGGAGACTCCTTTAGTCATTGCTATCAGCGGACATTTAGCTCGGTTACGTCACAAGCCAACCGCGAAGAACCATGAGCGTGACGCTCTGGTTCTGTCGATAACGGTGAAGCATGCGCCACCCTCGCCTAGAACAACCCCACCTTACCCCCACCGACGAAGCGAATGACAGGGGGATCACTAGCCGCGAAGGGCTAGTTCACCACCAGCGCCGGCTCGTCGGGCTCAAACATTCGTGTGACTGAGCCATCGGTGAATACCTCGTAAATCGCCTTGGCTAATAACGGTGCAATCGATAGCACGGTCAGCTTGTCAAAGACCCGATCAGGAGCGATCGGAAGCGTGTTGGTCACAATGACGTCACTAATGCGGGAATTCTCCAGCCGCTCGCGCGCAGGATCACTCAAGATGCCATGAGTAGCTGCCACAATCACCTGGGCCGCTCCATTGTTGAACAGGGTTTCGGCAGCTTGCACGATCGTGCCGCCGGTGTCGATCATGTCGTCGACCACGACACATATCCGCCCCTGAACATCGCCCACAACCTCCAGCATCGTCACCTGATTAGGCACATCAGGATCGCGACGCTTGTGAATGATGGCCAAAGGGGCGCCGAGGATGTCTGTCCACTTTTCAGCCACGCGCACCCGCCCCGCATCGGGCGAGACCACCGTGATGAGTGACCGATCGACATTCTTGGCGACGTGATCCGCAAGCAACGGGAGGGCGAACAGATGATCGACGGGCCCGTCAAAGAAACCCTGAATCTGTGACGTGTGCAGGTCAACCGAGATCAGCCGATCCGCGCCAGCTGCCTTGAACAGATCAGCCATGAGACGGGCCGATACCGGCTCACGGCCACGATGCTTCTTGTCCTGACGGGCGTAGCCATAAAACGGGGCGATGACGGTGATGCGCTTTGCCGAAGCACGCTTGAGCGCATCGACCATGATCAACTGCTCCATGATCCAGGTGTTGATGGGCGCGGTGTGGCTTTGCAGAACAAAGGCGTCACAGCCGCGCACAGATTCTTTAAACCGGACGAAAATCTCGCCATTGGCAAAGTCATAGGCGGATACCGGACACAGATCAACGTCAAGTTGATCGGCTACCTCTTGACTGAGTTCTGGGTGTGACCGTCCTGACAACAGCACCAGGCGCTTACTCGGGGGGATCGTAAGGCTGCTCACTGATCTCCTTCCTTCGATGCCGGAATACCCGACTCAGATGATGTGGATTTCAAGGCTTCTTCTGCTGAGTGTGCCGACACAGCCGAGGCGGTATCAGCGCGGCGCCGAGCAACCCACCCCGTAATATTTCGTTGACGCGCTCGGCCGACCGCCATTGCACCTGGCGGGACATCATCGGTAATGACCGAACCCGCCGCGGTATAGGCACCATCTGCAATCTCAACCGGGGCGATCAACATTGAGTCACTGCCGATTCGAACATCGCGGCCAACCACCGTGTGGTGTTTGGCCACACCGTCGTAATTGACGAAGACTGTGGCCGCACCAATATTGCTGTTCTCGCCAATCGTGGCATCGCCGACATAGGACAAATGCGGCACCTTGGCACCATCTCCAAGATCAGCGTTCTTCATTTCTACATATGCACCAGCCTTCGACCCCGCACCCAATCTCGTGCCCGGTCGCAGGTAGGTAAATGGCCCGACCGTCGCCCGCGGGCCAATCACCGCCAACTCGGCAACTGTGTGTCGCACCATCGCGTCAGCCGCGACCTCGCAACTTGTCAGGGTTGTGCCGGGCCCAATTTGAGCTCCGGAAGCTACGCTCGTCGGTCCCACCAAATGCGTTTGCGGCATGAGGACAACATCAGGTTCGAGGTCGACATCAACATCAATCCACACGCTGGCGGGGTCGATCATCGCCACACCTGCACGCATCCATCCTTCGTTGATGCGATCGCGCATGATCGCTGCGGCCTGCGCCAACTGAACGAGATCATTGACGCCAAGGATCTCGTCTACATCAGTGACCAATTCCGCAATCAGCCGGTGGCTTCGTTCGCGCAGCGAGGCGAGCACGTCGGTCAGGTATTCCTCGCCTTGGGCGTTATCAGTCGTCAATTGAGAGAGCGCCGCAAGCAATTGCTCCACTTCGAAGACATACATGCCAGCATTGATCTCGTCGATGGCTCGAACCACAAGATCGGCATCTTTGTCTTCAACAATGGCCGATATGTCCCCTGCGTCGTCGCGGACGATGCGTCCGTAACCTGCCGGATCACGCAACTGAGCGCTGAGCAATGTTCCGACCGCGGCCTGTGTCTGGTGGGTAAGCAAAAGGTGCCTGACAGTTTCGCCGGTCAGTAGTGGTGTGTCCCCGCTCAACACGATCACCGGGCCGCTGCCCTCTAGTGTCAGGTGTCCGCCCCGGATGAGCGCATCCATGGCCACGCGAACCGCGTTGCCGGTGCCTGCCCGCACCTGCTGCACGACCGTGTCAACCCAGGGAGCCACCTCGTCGAGGTGGGCAATGACCTCGTCCTTGCCGTGCCCGACCACCACCATGACATGGGCCGGTTCGACAGCCGCGGCAGCGGCAATCACGTGTTGAAGCAGCGTTCGGCCGGCGATGGAATGCAGGACTTTAGGTCGCGCTGATCTCATTCGCGTGCCCTCGCCAGCGGCGAGGATGACCACGACCGGTGGGCTCGAGCCGGGATGGGCGTTCATCGGGTCGCACCCTACCCCTCGACCTCAGCTCCCGGCGAGGGAGTCGAACCCCCATTCAGAGATTCAAAGTCTCTTGTCCTGCCATTAGACGAGCCGGGATTGCAGCGCCTAAGTGTGCCACCCCGCCCTGTCGGGGGATCTATGGGGGATCCGGCCTTGCCCATGCTGGTTGGTCTCAGCGCAAAACCCGACCTCCATTGGGCGACCTACGGCTCCGTAGGTTACGGTGGCGTAGGTTGCGTTGCTGCGTGGCCAGCATCAGCCGAGGAGTTACCCATGGCGTCCACATCACCCGCTCCCACTCAGTCCACGATGACTGCAAACCCCAAGGCTGCACCAGCGACGGTGCCCTTGGCCATCGGCATGCGCATAACTATCGGAGCCTTCGTTGTCGTTCCGCTACTTGCTGTTGTCGCGGCCATACCGGTGGCATGGGGCGGCTGGCTGTCGTGGCTCGACGTGGGCCTAGCGGCGCTGTTCTACCTGGTGTCGGCCATCGGCATCACCATTGGCTACCACCGACTCTTCACTCACGGCTCATTCAAATCAGGTCGGTTCGTCCGCGTCGGCCTTGCTCTTGCAGGAGGCCTTGCCATTCAAGGCTCACTCGACCAGTGGGTGGCCGATCACCGTCTGCACCATGCCCGCAGTGACGACGTGGGCGATCCCCATAGTCCGTGGCGCTACGGCACCTCTCGCAAGGCCCTCGCCAAGGGTCTCGCCTTTGCACACGTGGGCTGGTTATTTGACAACCAGAACACCTCCATCGATCGGTATGCGCCCGATATTCGTGCCGATCGCGACCTCGATTGGCTCTCGCGCAACTTTGGCTGGCTCGTCGCGGCGTCGCTGTTGCTTCCCGCCATCGCTGGTGGATTGATCACCTGGTCATGGCTCGGTGCCCTCACAGCATTCTTCTGGGCCGGCCTCATTCGCGTCGCCTTGTTGCACCACGTGACATGGTCGATTAACTCCATCTGTCACGTGTTTGGCACCCGCCCGTTTAGGACACGCGACAACGCCACGAACGTTCCCTGGCTCGCCTTTCCATCACTGGGTGAGTCATGGCATAACCTGCACCACGCTGATCCCACGTCCGCGCGTCACGGCGTTCTGCGTGGCCAGTTCGACGCGAGCGCCGAGATTATTCGCGTCATGGAAAAGATTCGACTGATCACTGACGTGCGCTGGCCCAGACCCGAACGACTCGCCGCACGGTTGAAGGATCCGAAGGTGCGCCGTCGGATTCCGGGCTGGGTCGAACCCACATCTCCTTCCTGACGACTAAGGTCACTCCATGCGTATGTCTGGCCGCGAACGGCGCGAGCAACTGTTGGCGGTGGGGCGAAAGTTGTTCGCCGAAAAGGGCTACGAGGCGGTCAGCGTAGAAGAGATCGCGGCTAAAGCTGACGTGTCAAAACCAGTTGTTTATGAACACTTTGGCGGCAAAGAAGGTCTTTACGCCGTGGTCGTGGACCGCGAAATGAACACCCTGATGGAGCGCATAACGAGCGCGCTTGATGGCGACCATCCGCGGCAACTCCTTGAACAAGCCGGCCTCGCTCTTTTTGACTACATTGACGAGAACTCCGAGGGTTTTGCGATTTTGGTACGTGACTCACCCGTCTCGCAACAAACGGGATCCTTCGCGAGCCTGATCGTCGATATCGCGGGGCAGGTCGAAGATGAACTGGCCCAACAATTTGCCGCCCATGGACTACCGAAAGGCTTAGCTCCGGCGTATTCGCGAATGCTGGTGGGGATGACTGCGCTCACCGGACAGTGGTGGCTCGATGTGCGTAAGCCGCGGAAAGAGGAAGTCGTCGCCCACATCGTCAACCTTGCCTGGAATGGACTGTCACATCTGGAATCCTCGCCACAACCGTTGCGATCTGACTCAAAACAGTAACCGTCACAGCAAATACCTACGGCAGGGCACATACGCTAGTCGTCGTCGGTTGACTCCACTGTCGCTCCCAGGGCACCGCCCGTAACGGCGTGAACACGACGGAGGCGACCACTCGCACTCATAAGCACAGCAAGATCTATCGCATGCTCGCGATCTCGGGCCAGGAAGACTACGGTTGGGCCGCTTCCCGAAACGATGCCACCCAAGGCGCCAGCATCGCTCCCGTCGCTGAGCACCTGAGCCAATGACGGCATCAAGTGCAGTGCAGCAGGTTGCAGGTCGTTGGCCAACCGGCCACCTAGCGCTGCCACGTCACCGGTGCGCAGCGCCTGCAGCGCTGCATCTGGCACACTAGGATCCCCACAATTACGACTCGCGGTCAACCGGTCGAACTCCCGGTATACCGATGGCGTTGAGAGTCCGCCATGACACACCGCAACCACCCAGTGCAGCACCCCCGTCGAAAGCACGGGTGTCAGCCGCTCGCCGCGACCTAGGCCCAGCATCGTGCCCCCGTGCAGCGAGAACGGGACATCTGAACCTAGTTGAAAACCAAGTTCCGCTAAGGCATCTCGCGACAAGTGCAGGTGCCAAAGTGCATTCAGTGCAACCAGCGTTGCCGCAGCGTCGGCGCTGCCACCGGCCATGCCACCAGCGACCGGAATCGCTTTGGTGATCGTGATCTGCACATCAGGGCTGATGTCATAGCGCTCTGCCATCAAGTGGGTAGCCTGCGCAGCGAGATTCGTGTGGTCGTCGGGCACAGCGTCCGCATCGGCACCGCTTACAGATACTTGGACACCGGCACCAGCCGGTCGCTGAGCTACCACCACTTCATCGCGCAGATCCAATGCCTGAAATATCGTCGCGAGGCCGTGGTACCCGTCTGCGCGCTTGCGCCCAACCGACAACACCACATTCGTCTTGGCCGGTGCACTAGCCCGAACGGTCATATCCCCCACTCTAGGTGGACCGCACTACACCCTCATACCCGCTGCGGCGATCTGCGCGAACCCTGAAACCGTTAGTTGCTCACCACGCACACTGGGATCAACCCCGGCTGCGAGCAGGATCTGCTCTGCTTGCGCCGGCGATCCCGCCCACGTGGCTAGTGCCGCCCGCAACGTCTTGCGACGCTGAGCAAAAGCAGCGTCGATAACCTCGAAGGTTTGCTCTCGCGAGGCCGCCGTATCAGGTGCGGGCTGTCGCGAGAAGGCAACGAGCCCGGATTCCACACGCGGAACCGGCCAAAAGACGCTCGCCGGAACCCGACCAGCCCGTTGCGCCTTCGCGTACCAAGCCAGCTTTGCTGAGGGGACACCATAGATTCGACTGCCGGGTGCGGCAGCCAACCGGTCCGCCACTTCGGCTTGAACGAGAATCAAACCTTGCTCAATGCTGGGGAAACGCGCGAGCAGGTTCAGCAACACCGGAACAGCGACGTTGTAGGGCAGGTTGGCAACAAGCGCAGTGGGTGGGCTCGGAAGCGACGTGACTGCCCCCGCATCAGCCGTAATCACGATCAGCCGATCGATGGAATCGGGCTGCTGTTTGGCAACCGTTCGTGGTAGCTGATCAGCTAGCACCTGCTCAATTTCGATAGCGACCACCTGCCCAGCACGCGGCAGTAGGCCGAGCGTCAGCGACCCAAGGCCAGGACCAACCTCGAGCACGATGTCATTCACGGAAATCGCCGATCGATCCACAATTCTTCGAACCGTATTCGGATCAATCACAAAGTTCTGTCCACGCTGTTTTGTTGGGCGCAAAAAAAGGGACTCCGCAATGTCACGCACCTGCTTGGCGCCAAGGAGTCCGTCACTCACAGTGTTACCCGAAGCATCGCTACCAGACACCAAATGCGCGCATACTGTTGTCCCATAGAGCTAAACAAAGTTCCTCTATCGACTCACCGCGCGTCGCCGACATCATCTGAACCGTATGCGGGATCAAATACGAAGCATTCACGCGGCCTCGATGGGGCGCGGGCGTCAAGTATGGTGCGTCTGTCTCGACCAAAAGTAATTCCCGTGGCAAGACAATAAGGGCTTCACGCAATTGCTCGGCACTGGGAAACGTAACAACCCCAGCGAAAGAGCACCACCAGCCATTGTCAGCGCAGATGCGCGCCATGGCCACGTCGCCGGAAAAGCAGTGGAAAACAACGCGATTTGGAGCACCCTCTTCGCGCAGGATGGCGATGACATCATCGTGGGAATCTCGATCGTGAATCACGAGTGTGCGGTCGTACTTTTTGGCCAGGTTGATATGGCGGCGAAAAGAGTGCTGCTGAGCTGGTTTGCCATCGTCACCGGTTCGAAAGTAATCCAGACCCGTCTCACCCACTGCACGAACGCACGGGTTCACCAGGAGCGATTCGATCTCGTCGATTTGCGCATCAAGAGCAGGGACGCCATCGAGGTTTCCTACGCGTGCAGCATCATTGGGGTGAATTGCAACCGCCGCGATCACCGAATCAAACTCTTCGGCAACACTCACCGCCCACCGCGATGATGCGACGTCACAGCCCACCTGAACGACTCGCGTGACGTTTACCGATGCCGCGCGGGCAAGGGCTGCTTCGACACCGAGTTCCTCGTCGGATCCCTTCAGATGCCTGTCAACGACATCTAGATGACAGTGCGAGTCAACCACCGGTGAAGGTAGCGGTTCAGGTGTCGATGGTCGCCCCTGATCAGCTTTGGACATCAGCATCGGCTAACCGTGGGAATAGGTTTTCGCCCTTCGACACTACCGTCCCAGCCGGCATCTGCCCCCATTGAGCGGTGGACTGAATTCGCTGATCGGCAATCTCTCCTAGAGCCGCATGTGCCCCGAGGCTTTGCCACAGCGCCGCCATCGCTTTGGGCATCACCGGGAAATACAACACGCAGATCGCACGCAGCGATTCGATGATCGTGTAGAGGACCGAATTGAGACGTTCGGCCTGCGCGTCATCCTTAGCCAACGCCCATGGTTGTTGCTCGGTCACGTATAGGTTCACCGCCTCGACATACTCGCGAATAGCAGCTATCCCCTCGGCGAAATCCAACGCCAACATTCGCTCATCACACCGCTCCACCGTACTGAGCAAAAGCGTCTGCAGGTGTGTTTCCGCATCCGTAGGCGGACCAGCTGCTGGCAGCACTCCGTTGCGATAGCGCTCAACCATGGCCGTCCCCCGTGAAGCGAGATTGCCAAGCCCATTGGCTAACTCCGACGTGTATCGAGCATTCATGTCTTCCCACGAAAACGAGCCATCATGGCCGAAATTGATGGCACGCATGAAGTAATACCGAAAAGCATCGGATCCAAAGTGGTCAACGATGAACTCTGGAGCGATGCCGGTCAGGCGAGTCTTGCTCATTTTCTCGCCCCCCACCAACAACCAACCGTGCGCAAACACCTTGCGCGGCAACGCAAGCCCAGCAGCCATCAACATTGCCGGCCAGTACACGGCATGAAAACGCAAGATGTCTTTGCCCACCAGGTGCACATCAGCAGGCCAGATACGCTCAAACTCCATCGCCTGTTCGCTACCGGGCTCAGTTCCGTAACCGATGGCGGTGATGTAATTCAAAAGCGCGTCAAACCACACGTAGGTAACCTGCTTTTCGTCCCAAGGCAGGCCTATCCCCCACGTGACACTGGACCGCGACATTGAGATATCGCGCAATCCCTGACGTAGAAAACTCATCACCTCGTTATGAGCGCTCACCGGCTCAATTGCGGACGGATCATTCTCGTAGTGAGAAATGAGCGCCTCGGTAAACGCCGATAATCGAAAGAACCAGTTCGCTTCGCTCAGCATCTCAACCGGTCGATCATGTACCGGACACATGATCGTGCCGTCGTCGGTCGTTACCACGTCGCCGGGCAATTTGAATTCCTCGCAACCCACGCAATATGGGCCTTCGTAGTCGGCTTGGTACACATAACCGTTGTCGCGCACTACCTCCCAGAAACGCTGAACACCGAGACGGTGCTGTTCCTGCGTTGTGCGAATGAATCCATCGTTCGCCGCATCGATCGTATCCAAAACTGGAATCCAGGCCTGCGAGACGAGTCGATCGCACCACTCCTGGGGAGAAACTCCTGCGGCTTCAGCCGCCCGCTGCACTTTGGTGCCGTGCTCATCGACTCCAGTCTGGTACCACACCGACTCACCCCGCTGCCGGTGCCAGCGAGTCAACACATCGCCCGCGGTGGTGGTGTAGGCGTGGCCGATATGCGGGGCGTCGTTCACGTAGTAGATCGGCGTCGTCACGTAGTAAGCGGCCATGATCGCCGATCCTACGCAAGTCACCGCTGCCCGAGGTGCACCACCACGGCGTCGTACACCTCGCGCCGCGGCACCCCGAGCTGTCGAGCGACCGTGATCATGGCGTCTTTCTTCGTCTCTCCAGCCGCGATATGAGCGGCCACTTGATCAGCCCACTCCTGTGGAGTTCCCACTCGATCGGGCGCCGGTGCGCCGCCGACGACCAGGGTGATCTCGCCGCGGGGCGCAGTTGCTTGGGCTGATGCCAGCACGGAAGTCAAATCGCCGCGGATGACCTCCTCATACGTCTTGGTCAATTCGCGACACAGGGCCACCTGCCGCTCGGGTCCGAAAGCGGCGATCAGGTCAGCCAGCGTCGCCTCAATCCGGTGTGGCGCCTCAAAGAACACCATCGTTCGCCGTTCTTCGGTGAGGGCATCGAGATACCGCTGCCTTTCTGCGGACTTGCGTGGAATGAACCCTTCAAAACAGAAACGATCCACCGGCAAACCCGACACCACCAAAGCGGCCAGCACGGCACTTGGGCCCGGTAGCACTGAGATTTCGATCTCGGCGTCAATGGCGGCCCGAATGAGCCGGTATCCCGGATCACTGATGGCTGGCATGCCGGCGTCACTGACGACGACGACCGTCAGGCCATCCAACAATGAGGTCAAGATGCCGTTAATCCGCTGGGCTTCGACCGAGTCATGCATCGAAATCACGCGCCCGGTGACCACGACACCCAAATCTGCTGCCAGGCGTCGTAACCGTCGGGTGTCCTCCGCGGCAATCACGTCGCTCGATTCCAATGCCGTCTTGAGGCGATCGGTGGCATCGCCGGAATTACCCAGTGGCGTCGCGGCCAGAATCAAACGGCCGCGACCCACAGTGTTCATGACTGCATCCTGCCAGCAGCGTCGCCCGGCCACGCCACGACCGATCAACCCCCCGCTCACTTACGATAATCAGATGACCGTCGCTGGCACCGAGGCAGACAGGAAGCCTCAAGCGTTGGCGTGGCGGGGCTGGGCCGGTGCCCTGAGCGTCACTGCCGTTGCCGGAATCATCAGATTCACCAGCCTCGGCCGCCCAGACGACATTGTCTTTGACGAGACCTACTACGCCAAAGATGCGCTCGCTCTGCTGAGATACGGCTCGGAGCAATCCTTCGTCGAGGGAGCCGATGACACGATCTTGGCCTCAGACGGCAACTGGCGAACCCTCGACATCTTCACCGGGGATCCCTCCTACGTCGTGCATCCGCCCGGCGGCAAATGGGTCATCGCGATCGGTGAGTGGCTGTTTGGGATGACCCCTTTCGGGTGGCGCTTTGCCGTCGCCCTGCTGGGCACATTGTCGGTTTTACTCACCGTACGTATCGCCCGACGCCTCACCCGTTCTGATCTCATCGGCGTTACCGCCGGCTTACTACTCGCCCTTGACGGCATTCACATCGTCATGAGTCGCACCGCTGTGCTGGACATGGTGATCTCATTTTGGGTGCTGGCCTCATTTGGGTTCTTACTGATTGATCGAGACCAAGTACGCCGACGATGGGTTCACGCCGCGGGATCACCGCGTGCAGCGGCAATGATGACCGAGTGGGGCGGACGCCTGGGCCCCAGGCCGTGGCGATGGGCCGCCGGCATCACCCTGGGCCTGGCCTGCAGTGTGAAGTGGTCGGGCCTGTGGTTCATCGCGGTGTTTGGGCTGATGACCGTCATCTGGGACGTCGGTCTGCGACGACGACTGGGGGTGGGGCGGCCCTGGTCGGCGACCCTGCTGCGCAGCGCACCACCGGCATTTATCGCGATCGTGATAACAGCGATCGGTGTCTACCTGGTCACCTGGTCGGGGTGGATCTTCACCGATGCCGGGTGGAATCGCCAGTGGGCTGCCGGGCAGGAGCCCTCGATTGTTCCCGACTGGCTGCGCTCCCTATGGCACTACCACTCCACCGCATGGAACTTTCACGTCAATCTCGATTCTGATCACTCCTATCAATCGAATCCACTCAGTTGGTTCCTACAAACCAGGCCCACTTCGTTCTTCTATGAAGGTGATGAAGTCGCTGGCACCTGCGGTGCCCAGCAGTGCTCGGCTGCTGTGACCGCGCTTGGCAATCCGGTGGTGTGGTGGCTGGGCAGCTTGGCGCTGATCTACTCGATCTGGCGCTGGGTTGCTCGTCGTGACTGGCGTTTTGGGGCGGTACTGGCGGGGGTTGTCGCAGGCTGGGCGCCATGGCTGCTTTACCTGGACCGTACGATCTTCACCTTCTACACCGTTGTCTTCGTGCCGTTTATCGCGATGGCTTTGGCGATGACGCTCGGTGCCGTTCTCGGATCCGCCGATAACAGTCCAACGCGGCGTAGATGGGGAGCCATTGCTGCTGGTGGGGCAGTGTTGCTCGCGGTTGTCGCCGCCTGGTGGTTCTATCCGGTATGGACAGGTGTGCCGATTCCATACGAGCAGTGGACCTTGCGCATGTGGATGCCTAGTTGGATCTAGTCCTTCGCATGGCTAGCACTTTCGATCAGGGGCAGTCTTTATTACGACCATCGCGCATGAGGCACACGAACATGGCCAGTGTTGATCTGGCCCGCTCTCCCTCTGGCTGCACCAACCGGAACCGACGCGTCTCGTAGGGCTTTAATCCCTCGGTCGACATCGTCACGCGCGTCATGTACGGGTAGTCTTCATCACAGTAGGCCGCACCCTTACGAACCAGCAGCGTGGCGTTGTCAGTCTTACGCCATTTGTTGCCAACCCGTTCGAGCACCACTGTATTTTCCGGCGGGGCGTACTTCCAGCAATCCTTTTCCACCACGATGGTGTAGGAGCGACCCGGCTGGGTGCACGTCAGCGTGTTATCGCGGTTGTCCTCACCGTCTTGAATCCAACCGCAGCCCACGATCGGGCGCACCGCACCGGCCGGGGATGCCGACGCCAACCCCGCAGCCCACAGGCCACCTGCGGCCAGCGAAGCGCATGCGGCCATCGCGATGACGCGGCGACCGGCCCCTTCGCCACCCTGCTGCCCAACTTGCTGTGTAACTGTCATGTGGAGCTGAGGGGATTCGAACCCCTGACCCCCTCGATGCGAACGAGGTGCGCTACCGGACTGCGCTACAGCCCCGACGAGGTTGGTCGACCCCGGGGCCCCCGAGGCTAGCAAGCCACGACCGGAGAGTCCTGCCACGGCCCCCGATCAGGCTGTTTGGTCGAAGAGGTCTTCGAAAGTCGATGCCGTAGTCGGGGCGACCGGCCGGGTATGTGGACGCTTGACCTGCGCACGAGCGACCTCACGTCGAGGACGCGGCTGGGCGGGCACTTGACCGGGCGCCGGGGCTGCTCGCGTCGCTCGGGTCGTACGGGCAACCTCGCGCTGGTCGGACTGGCGTTCCCGAGACTCGCGGCGACGCTCAGCAGACTGCACACGCGCGTCCTGCTGACGTCGACTCGCGCCCGCGGCCATCACGGCAACCACGACAAACAACCCCAGGAGCACCAATGGCAACACCAGCACCCACACCCCGGCCAATCCGAGGGCCCAAGCCGCCGCCCCTGAAGCACATAGGGCCGCAAGCGTCACCCCAATGACTCGCCTGCGCCGGATAGCACGCTGCGTAGCGGTTGTCGGTGTTGAACTTGTCGAACGGAACCGGGCTAACGTGCCCAGGGCAGTCTCGTGACGCTCTCGTCGATGGGCCTCATCGGCATCATGTCGGCTGAGCCACATGGGAATCAGAACAGCGGCCCACAATCCCACGATTGCAACGTAGATAAGGCCGGTCATGGCCTCACGTTATGCCGATGAAGCGTACGAATCACGGACCCGCGCGAGTGATGGTTTTCGTGTCGCGCCATTGCGCCAGCACACCCGGGTGAATTTCTCCGGCGGTCAACGCAAATGTGTAGTGGTCACGCCAGTCGCCGTCGATGTGTAGGTAACGCTCGCGCAGCCCTTCAGAACGAAATCCGAGCTTCTCCACGACACGTAAAGAGGCGGAATTTTCCGGGCGAATGTTGATTTCAACTCGATGCAGGCCAAGCTTGTCAAAGCAATGATCAGTGGCCATGGCCACGGCCGTAGGCATGATGCCTTGACCCGCGACCCGACGATCAACCCAGTAACCGATGTATGCGCTCAACAATGAACCCCGCGCAATTCCACCTACAGTCAATTGGCCCACGAGTTGCTGATCGGCCAAAACCACCCAGGGCAGCGTTCGGCCCTCGCGGCCCTCAGCGCGGAGACGGCGAACCATCCCGGCGAAACTCGTGGGGGCATCGTGTTCGCCGAGCGGCAATGTCGCCTCCCACGGACGTAGCCAATCGGTGTTGTGACGGCGCACCTCGCGCCACGCCGCTGCATCGCGCAGCCGGATCGGTCGAAGCCCGACGGACCCATCGCGCAGCGTGACCGGCCACGCGCGCGTCATCGCGCCACCCCTCGCTGCCAATGCCCCCTGCGACCACCGGTCTTCTCCTGCAGAGCAATATCTGAAATGACGGCGCCGGGATCAACAGCCTTCACCATGTCGACCAACGCAAGAGCCGCCACGCTCACGCTCGTTAATGCCTCCATCTCGACGCCCGTTCGGTCTGCCGTGCGAACAGTCGCCGAGATCGACACATAGGTGTCGTGAACCGCCAGGTCAACGCTCACGGCATGGATGGCAAGTGGGTGGCAAAGAGGAATCAGATCTGACGTTTTCTTCGCTGCAGCAATACCAGCAATGCGCGCAACGCCTAGCGCGTCTCCCTTAGGAACGGTCCCGTCTCGGAGCAACGAAATGACCGCCTCAGTCACCCGAACAATGCCGGTTGCAGTAGCGGTTCGGACAGTGACATCCTTCGCGCTGACATCCACCATCCGGGCAGCACCGTGGTCATCAATGTGAGTGAAGCGATCAACGTTCGAGGGCTCACTCATGCTGGTTCCTGCGCAATGTGGCTGTGCCGCAGGTCCATCACGGTCACAACGTCGCCCTCGCTGACCTCGGTTACCTCGGGAGCGATAACTGCTAGGCCGTTGGCCTGCGCAAGTCCACCGAGGATGTGCGAGCCCTGAGCCCCCACCGGCGAGGCAACGTAATGACCATCGCGGACAGTAAGGGAAACGCGCGCAAACTGAGTCTTACCTCCGGGTGAGGACATGGTGGAGGTAAACCTCGCCAGCACTCGGGGCCGGTGAACCTCGCTGAAGCCCATAAGTCGACGGATAAGGGGGCGCACGAAAACCTCGAATGACACATACGAACTGACCGGGTTTCCGGGCAGCGTGACGATTGGTACGTTTTCGTCGCCAATCGCACCGAACCCCTGCGGCATGCCCGGTTGCATCGCCACCTTGACGAACTCAACCGTGCCAAGGCGAGACAAAACGGCTTTGACCGTGTCATAGGCCCCCATGCTGACCCCGCCCGACGTCACCAAGAGGTCGGCTCGAACCAGCTGATCGTCCAGCGTGTCGATCAACCGCTGTTCATCGTCAGGAACCGGGCCCGCGCGAAACGCCTCCGCGCCGCAATCGCGCGCGGCAGCAACCAGCATTACCGAATTCGAATCAGCAATCAGGCCATACTTCAGTGGCGTGCCAGGCTCGACGAGTTCATTACCGGTCGACATCACCACGACACGAGGACGCGGATGCACGGGGGCAGTCCCGTGTCCGGCGGCCGCCAAGATTGCGATCTCGCGCGCCCCAATCTGCTGACCCGCCCGAAGCACCACCTCACCGGTGTGCACGTCCTCACCGGCTCGGCGAATAAACTGACCAGCTGGAAATCCCTGCCGCACAGACACCTTCTCGGTGCCACCGTCTGTACTTTCGACCGGAACAATGGCATCCGCGCCATCAGGAAGGGGCGCGCCCGTCATGATTCGGATTGCTGTTCCCCGCGTAACGCTTTCCGTGGCGCGGTATCCGGCGGGCACATCGTCGATTACGGTCAAGGTAACGGCACTATCAACAGATGCACTCGCCACATCTGCGGCGACGACCGCGTAACCATCCATCGACGTGTTGTCGAAAGATGGCAGCGGCCACTGGGCGGTCACATCTCTTGCAAGTACGCAACCTTGGGCGTCCAGCAGCGGAATATCTAGGGACTCCAACGGCTGTACGCCCTCGAGAACATGGGCCTGTTGCTGTTCGACCGGTCGCAAGACCACGTTATTTCCCCTCTCCATCAACCAGACGAGACATCAGCCACTGTTTCAGGGGCGGTCCGAGGTCATCGCGTTCGAGGGCAAGTTGAATCACTGCCTGCAAGTATGACAACCGATCACCGGTGTCATAGCGCCTGCCGCGAAACACCACGCCTCGCACCCCGCCGCCAATCTCGGCTGGCATTTGGGCCAATTCACGCAGAGCGTCGGTCAATTGAATCTCGCCACCGCGTCCAGGCTGAGTGCGCTCCAGCACATCGAAAACAACCGGATCGAGGACATAACGGCCGATGACCGCGAGGTTGCTTGGCGCCTGATCCACCGGCGGCTTCTCGATTAGGTCGGTCACGCGCACATGTCCATCAACGACAGTCGCCGCAGCGCAGCCATAAAGGGAAATCTGCTCGGCGGGTACCTCCATCAGACACACGACCGATCCACCGTGCTCCTGACGTAGAGCGATCATTTCCTCGAGGACCTGATCACGCGGATCGATCAGATCATCGCCGAGCAACACAGCAAATGCTTCATGCCCGACGTGCTGCTGCGCCATGAGCACGGCGTGACCCAATCCTCGGGGAGCACCCTGCCGCACATAATGAACGCGAGCCAGACCATCTGACGCCCTTACCGCGGCAAGTTTCTCATCATCGCCCTTGCTTGATAACGCCTGCTCGAGTTCAACATTACGATCGAAGTGATCTTCCAGAGGGGTCTTGTGCCGACCCGTTACGAATAACACGTCGTCGAGCCCAGCCGCCACGGCCTCTTCGACGACGTACTGGATGGCGGGCCGGTCGACAACGGGCAGCATCTCTTTGGGAATCGCCTTGGTCGCAGGCAGAAATCGCGTACCCAATCCAGCGACGGGCACCACCGCTTTGGTCACCCGCATAGATTTAGCCACCTGCATAGGTTCACCCTAGAGGCCCGAGCAAGTCGGCTGACATCGCTTGAACCGGCGTGGCGATCGGAGGAAGCGTGGACGTTCGCACCAAAACCATGGCTAGAGCCGCCGCCCGCTCGCGTCGTCGCGCCCACAAAGGTGCTTCCCGCACCCAGCACGAGCCGGCATTGACCGCTGAGGCAGCGCTTGAGCGAAGCGTGCTTGAGTTGCTCAGCGATAAAGCGTCCCCCACATGTGTGGCCGCCTACATCAGCACCGACACGGAGCCGTCCACCAGCGCCCTGATCGAGAGTTTGGTGGCCCGCGACTGGGAGGTTCGGGTGCCCCGAGTGAGGTCAGATCATCGAACTCTGGACTGGGTCACGATGGATCGGGAATCAGTGATACCAGGGTCAACCGGCACGACTGATTCACGCGGCCTGTGGTCTCCCCACGGTGCAGATCAAGGCCTCAGCGGTGTTGCGCTGATGGTCATTCCGGCGCTGAGGGCCTCCGTCAGCGGTGATCGATTGGGGCAGGGTGGGGGTTTCTATGACCGCGCCCTTCAGCACGTGCCCGGTCATCACGATGGCGGTCCACTGCGCGTTGGCCTGGTCTTCGCCCACGAGCTCGTCGATTCACCAGATTGGCTGGTCGAACCCCATGATCAACGTCTAGACGTGGTACTCACCCTGCCGTGAGCGTCTCCCCCAGCCACAATCCAAGCGTCAATGCACCGAGGCCAAGAATCACGGTGGCCACCACATTGATCGACGCCAAGACGTAGCGCCGACCCCCCGCCAATGACACGGTATCAAGCGCAAACGATGAAAAAGTGCTCAATGAACCGGTAAATCCGACCGCGAGAAACAGCGCCCACGGGCCGGCCACCACGGGCGTCACGATGCCCAAGACAAACGAGGCGAGCACGTTTGCCGTGGCGATACCTACGGGAAGCCCCAACATCCAGTGGCGAGCGCCCACAGCGCCCACAGCTAACCGATCAAGTCCGAATCGAAGCATCGCGCCGAGGGCGCCACCGACCCCCACCAACAGCAATCCCCAGATGCCCACGTCAGTCATGCTCGAACCAGACTTCGAATCGCACGACTCCCGATGATGACCGCAACCAAACAACAGGCAACGGTGCCGGTGATGTATCCCAACGCAAGCGCCCAGGATCCCTCACCGATCAACAGCACCGCATCTCCCGCATAGGCAGAAAACGTCGTAAACCCACCCAGGAAGCCGACTCCCACAAAGGCCCGTAGTTGATGGTCGATAGCCCGCTTGCTATCGGCGGTGCGCATCGATAACCAACCGCTCAAAACTCCGATAGCCAGGCATCCCACCACGTTTATGACCATGGTGCGCCACACATCGTCACCCGGCGCGGGTTGTCCGCCACCTTCTGCAAGCCAACGCGCGATCGCTCCGAGCGCACCGCCTGCGCCGACGATCAAAAAGGTCACGGTGGCCGGCGGTGCTCCCGTCACTGACTCAGGCGTCACGCCGAACGAACAAAACCCACGAAGGAATGAGTAGCGCCAACATCCACGCGACAAAGACGGCCAGATGACCCCACGCTTCGGCGCCGGTGGTTTCAACGGCCTCGATACCGCCGGTGAACGGCAGCACCCAGACAATCCAGGTCCAATCTTGAATTAGCGCGATTGCCTGGATGATCGGCTCCACCACCGCCGCGCCCACAATCGGCACGAGGATCCCAAGGGGTTGATTCCGCGATAAGGCAGTAACGGCAAAGGCAATCAGCGTGAACACGGTGATGACAACGATTACTCGAGCAATGAGCAACAGCGCTGTACTGATCTCGACCTCTAGGGTTCCGTCACCGACGGCCAGGCCGAATCGGTTGCCGACAATGACCGACGTGATGGCGACGATTGAAGTGGCAACAACCACCAGGATCACCATGATCGTCTTGCCGAAAAAAACGGTGGTACGTCTTGGAAACAACGCCAGTGTGATGCGGATCAATCCATGGCGGTACTCCTGGCCAAACGCGACGGCACCGATGGTCACCAGCAGTGAGGCCAACAACAGCACCGTCGCCGGAGATAGACCCAGTGGCGCGAGAATTTCACCATCGGGGGGGCCACCCTGACCCCCATCATTGCCACTGTTGATGAAAGCTGCACCAGCCCAGGCAAGGAAAAACGCCAGGACTCCCGGCAACGCAATCCCTAATGCCACCAAGACCCAGGTGGAACGGACAGTGACGACGCGCAACCACTCGTAGCGCAACACGGCACTCACGCGGCACCTCCCGCGGTCGGTGTCTCATTTTCTACTGACTTGAAAGCGAACTGTTGCTCATCACCGGTCAGGGAGAAGAACATGTCCTCGAGGCTGGCTCGACGCACGGCCAACTCGTGCACCACGAGCCCGGCATTGAATGCTGCCTGTCCTACTTCATCGGTGGTGAGGCCGACGACAGCCAACCCGTCAGCGCCTTCGATGGTGGCGTCCGCATCGCCCAGGCTCGCCCGTAGCCGAGCCGGATCTGAGCATCTAATCAAGACGTCGCTTCGACGATCCAGAAGTTCCTCTACGGTTCCCGAGGCGACCAGCGTGCCCTTGGCAATCACAATGACTTGATCGGCCATCAGCTGCATCTCAGTGAGCAGGTGACTTGACACCAGGACAGCCTTGCCCATGCCGGCATAGTGCTTCAAAAATTGACGCAGCCACTGAATCGACTGTGGGTCGAGTCCGTTTGCTGGTTCATCCAACATCAAGGTATCCGGGTCAGCCAACACCGCACCGGCCAAGCCAAGGCGCTGAGCCATCCCCAGCGAGAAGCTCTTGGGACGCTTATTGGCCACCTCGGTCAAGCCGACTAATTCGAGCACCTCGTTGATGCGCGAATCGGGTAACCGCGCATCGGTGGCCAGCATGCGCAGGTGGTCTCGTGCGGTACGACCCGGCAAGAAAGGTCGCGCATCGAGGTGCGTACCCACCACGGTGCTGCAATGGGGGTGCTCAGCGAGAGGTTTGCCATTGAACAGCGTTAGTCCCTCGCCGTGGTCAAGCCCCAGCATCAGCCGCATTGCGGTGGACTTCCCCGCGCCGTTGGGGCCCAGGAATCCGGTGACCACACCATCGGGAACGCTAAAGCTCAGGTCATTGACGGCTCGAACCGTCCCGAAGGACTTATTTAGTCCCTTTACATCGACAGACATAGGCCGACCCTAACGCCGCAGACAGGCTGTATTCGCATTCGTCCACAAGCCTGCGAGTCGCTGGCACTTAGCACTCCTACACCTGGAGTGCTAATCTGGAACTGTGCCCACGTACTCATATACCTGCAAGGACTGCGGGGTAAATCAAGACATCGTTCAATCCATGTCTGACCCCACGTTGACCGTGTGCCCCACCTGCGGTGGGCACCTGCGCAAACTGTTCAACAACGTCGGTGTCGTCTTCAAGGGATCAGGTTTCTACCGCAACGATGCCCGAGCTAAGCCTGATTCGAGCTCACCAGGTGACTCGGCCAAAAAGACCGCCGATACCACGACCGCAGCAGCCGCTTCCGGGTCTGGCAGCACATCTTCGAGCAGCTCGACCGGTGACTCATCGCCAAGTCCAGCCAAGAAGTCTGAGGCCGGTTCGAAACCAGCACCAGCACCTAAAGCATCCTGAGTTCACAGCGGGGCTGTGGATAAGGAACAGTGAACACGCTCCACCGCGGCTAGCCTGACGCAGGTGTTATTTTCGCTCTCACTTGATGCATCGCCTTCGCGCCGCACGATGATCCGGTGGATTCGCCGCCATCGCCGAATCATGGCCGCGAGCCTTGCCGCACTCGCTGTCCTCTTCATCATGATCGGACGCACCGAAGCCAATCCAACAACGCCTATTGTTGTTGCCAAACAGGATATTCTGGCCGGAGCCAGCCTCACCAACGCTGACCTGACAACGATCAATATCCCCGCCGAACTCGTTCCCGCCGGATCGCACACTGACACCGATCAAGTCGTCGGGAAGATCACCACCACTCCGGTCGCAGCCATGGAGTTGGTCACCATCAATCGACTTGTCGGCTCTCGACCTCAGGCCCGTGCCGGAGAAGTGCTTGTGCCAGTGCGCCTAGCCGATGCCGGCGCTGCCGGTCTCCTTGCTCCCGGCGACATCGTTAATGTCATCGCCGCCACTGTCGATGGCCAAGCGCGCGTAATCGCGCACAATGCACGTGTGGTCACTCGACCCATCCCACCAGCGGGGTTCAGCACCCAGGCCGGATCGCTGGTCTTGCTCTCTGTCTCTGGCAACGAAGCCATCGAGTTGGCCGCCTCATCCGCTCAACGTGCCTTGACCGCCGTCTTACAGTGATCACATGATCAAGGGATTTCGCGAATTTGTCATGCGCGGCAATGTGGTCGACCTTGCCGTTGCCGTCGTTATTGGGGCCGCCTTCTCAGCTTTGGTGGCAGCCTTTACCGAAGCCTTCATCACTCCGCTCGTTAATCTCGTCTTGGGCGGCGGACTTGATGCTGGCAAATGGGTGATCAACGACCAGGTCATTGATTTCTCACTCATGGTCAACGCCCTCATTACCTTCGTGATTACCCTCGCGGTGATCTATTTCGCCTTCGTCGTGCCCATGAACACGTGGCGTCGTAAACAGCAGACGCAACTTGCAGAACAACCACCAGAACCTAGCGTGGAAGAACAACTCCTTCGAGAGATCCGAGACTTGCTGGCCGGTCAGCACCGCGCCGAGTAACCGCGATCCAGCTAGCCGTGGTGCGGGGGGATCTCGCGCAGATAGTGCTCATCATCGAGCGGGTCCACGGCCTCGTCGGAGGTGATGTCGGGAAGCAACGGTGGCTCAGGTGTTGCTTCGGGCGTAGAAGGCGACGTCGGCGACATCACTACAGGCTAGCGTGGGGCCTATGCGAATCGTTCTCCTTGGCGCCACCGGTTATACCGGACGCCTCACGGCCGAAGCAATGGTGCGGGCTGGACTAGCTCCCGTGCTCGCCTCACGTCGACACGATGCCGTTGCGAGATTGGCCGATCGTTTGGCGCCACTGGCGCCATCGACAGCGGCGGAACCAACCATCGCGGTGGCTGATGTCACCGACGTGTCCAGCGTTCGGCAACTGATTGTCTCCAGTGACGACGTCTTAGTGTCCACGGTCGGTCCGTTCATGACACTCGGTCAGGCCGCGATCACCGCCGCTGTTCAAGCCGGCGCCGGATATCTGGACTCCACCGGTGAACCACCCTTCATTCGCGATGCCTTTGAGCACTGGGGTCCCCGGGCTAAAGACTCCGGAGCCCGCTTGCTGCCTGCTTTCGGATACGACTACGTGCCCGGCAACCTTGCCGGCGCCATCGTGCTGTCACGCGCTCGCGCCGCGGGCCACCACCCCGCGCGCGTTGATGTCGGCTACTTCGTTGATGGTGCTTTCGGGATGTCTTCGGGCACACGAGCCAGCGCGGCCGGGGTCATGCTCTCTCCTTCGTTCTCCTTCCACAACGGAGTCATTGGCAACGGCACAGGTTCTGGGCGTACTCGAGCCTTCAACATCGGACGCGACCGCAAGTGGAAAGGAATGCCGGTTTCTGGCAGTGAACACTTTGGTCTGCCCGAGATTGACGAACACATCACCGACGTTGGCGTTTGGCTGGGGTGGGCCGGCCGGTGGACGCCGGCAGCTGCGGTGGCCGGGCAGGTCGCCGGTGGTCTCGCGTCTATACCCGGCGCCACATCGGTCCTCGGTGCGCTCGGCAAACGTGCGAGCAAGAACACCGGTACCGGTCCAGATGCCGCCGCTCGAGCCAAGGCCCGCACCATCGTTGTCGCTGATGCCACCGATGCCGTCGGTCGCTCAGTCGGCTCAGTGCGGTTGGTCGGACCATCTCCCTATGACCTCACCGCTGAACTGCTGGCCTGGGGTGCCGTGACACTGGCCACCCACAATGTCACTGCCGGATGCCACGGTCCCGTCGCTGCCTTCGGACTCGAACACCTCGAACGCGGATGTGCTGACATGGGGCTGATCGCTGTCACATGATCACCCAGTCAGATGCCAGTTGGCGTCACTCTCAGCGCCTGCACGAGCAGCGCATCGACTCCTGGACGACTCCTCACCTAGACCGTCGACGTCGCGGCATAACCCATCCGGTACAAGACTTCTTGTTCGACTACTACACCTTGAGCCCGGCGAAATTGCGAGCCTGGCACCCAGGACTCGGAGTCATGCTCACCGGCGACGTCAGTCAGTGGCAGCATGTTCGCGGCTACACGGTCACCGATGCCGGCGCCTTCGTCGACCTCGAATCATTCAAGACCTCGGCGATACGCCAATCGCTTCATCTGCTGATGAGCACACGCGACAACGAACCTGCGTTCGGCTGTTTCGGTCGTCATGAATGGGCCATGGTGTATCGGCAGAATCAAGATAGCGTTCGACACTCAAGCCGGTCATTGCGAGTGAGTGCGACTGAGATTGATGCCGTTGTCGAGTCAAGCCCACTTCGATGTACTCATTTTGATGCATTTCGCTTCTACACCAAAGAAGCGCGTCCGCTCAACGTGTTGACACCTACGCGCGCCAACCAACCAGATCTCGAACAACCCGGATGCCTGCACGCGGCAATGGATCTATACAAATGGTCTTATCGTGCATACCCGGTGGTGGGCGCCGATTTAGTGGCAGACGCATTCGAGTTGGCCCAACACGTGCGCGCCATTGACATGCGGGCTTCTCCCTATGATCTTGACGATCTGGGGTACCCCCCAATTCGTATCGAAAGTCCTGAAGGTCGCGCTGAATACGTTGGTTACCAGCGTGATATCGCAACTCAGGCCAGTGAGCTTCGCAATCGACTCATCACACAGCTTGAACAATCAATGGACACCTGCGCGTGGTAGGGCAGCGGGGCCCGGTGAGTTCACAAGCCCTTGCCGTTGGGCTTCTACGTCTGGCGGCGACGGTGGCTGCGCTTCTAGCCGTTGCCTTTGTCCTCGCCACGTTCGTCTCCGGCGCGCAATTCGAAGACGAGAATGAAGGCATTGAGACACTCCGATCAGCCGTGTTCTTCTTTGGTCCGATCGCCGCGATTCTTACCCTTGCGTTTATCGTCATCCTGGCTCTCACACGACCAGTTTCTATGCGGATGCCCAATCGTCGGGCTGCTGCACGTACCGTAGCCGTGGTCTATGCCATTGGGGGCCTGCTAGCCGCTCTTGGTCTACGGCAGGTCGAATGGGGCTGGTTCTTCGCCCTGCTCATTACCGTGCTCGCCGGGGCGTCATTCGTGCTACTTCGGCGGGACGAAACTAACCGGCGTGGCGGCGGGCTGCCTCCCGTCGTACCTTGACAGCCCGTTGCGCTGCATCATGAATCTGCGCGACTACCGCTTGAGCTAGTGCCTCAACGTGGGGCGTGGCGTATTGCCAATCAGAAGTATCAACCTCACTGTCGTCCAGCCATTGCAGCACCAACACGTCCGAATCCTCATGCAGCACCGGAATATATGCCGCGTAGGCCAAACCTAGATCAATAAGACCCGCACCTACAGCCGTCAACCACGGCTGAGCTGTTGGCAAATGCACCTCAATGAACTCCGCGCCACCACGTCGGGCACGGTCGAGGGCGCTATCAACATTGTCTATCAGATCGTTTCCGATAATGGAGACGTCGATAACGGCACTCTGATTCGCGGCATCGTAGCTGCTAGTCGACTCCGTCGTGCTGGGCACGTCAGCCAGTGTGAAGTCGGGCCGTGCATCGATGTGTCGCGGCCAGTCGCTGTGACTCAGTACGACACGGAGGATGTCTGCGTAGTCTGCGGGAACAAACACTGATGCCGACTCGAGTGGCAGCAGGGCTCCGAAGGCGACAGTCACACTGCTTCGATGATCGAGGATGCCTTGGGTTATACCCACCTGCTGAAGGGCCTGACCCCGATTAGCCCGTATACCAACGATAACCGCGCCCTCTTTGAGCGCCATCTCTTGGGTCGCCGTGTGCGTCAACACAGGTTCTCTAAACCGACCTTTCACCTGCCGATCTCGAAGCTGGTCCAATAGCTGCTCGCCCAAGAGTCGAGCAATGCCTCGATGACGAAAACGCGGATCAGTGACGGTACTTCCTGTTTCGACCACATGTGCGCCGCGGTACACGGCACCCCAGTGACCCACTACTTCACCCGATTCAGTGACCGCAACGAGTCCGATCCGCGAACCATCAACGAGGGCAGCACTTACTCGTTCGGGGTAATACAAATCAGGATGCGGGTAACTCCATCCGTAACAACGGTATAGCAGTCGAGTGAGCGCAGGAGTGTCTACGGGCGTCAGCTCACGCACGGAAAACTCATCAGTGCTCACCGGCACCTGCTCGTTGAGAATCTCAACCGAATCGAGATCTTCAACAGCGTGATGTGCCTGCAATGCCATGCGAATCGTGGTCACATTGCTATGGCCATCAGTGCCGGTTTGAGTTTGCGTGACCAATCCCATCGCAACCAGCGGGTGTAACGCAACCGGTTCTCCGCTGATGGGTTCGCCGCGATCCCGTAGCTCGAGCACCACCTCAGTTCCCTCGGGCCTAACCGAAAGTTCTACTTCGCTGCTATCCACGCCCGGTTGAATCCGATCCCGCACATCTTGGAGCAATAAGCGCACAATCAGCCCGCACCCGTCACCATCTCCGCCAAGGTGTTCTACGGCCATGCGCGCGGCCGCGGTCAATGCTGCTGCACCTGCACTGTTGTGAACGGCTTGCACGCGAATCACGGGTGGGCAACTCCTTGGGTGTCGAGTTGGGTGAGAATTTCGGCATACTTGGCATCAATCATCGCGGCCGTGTCGACGTCATAATCTCGGCGCCAACGACCTTCATGCACGTGCGCCGCCAAGACCTTCGCGTCAAACCATTCCTGTACTCGCGCATCTGGCTCTAACTCCAAAAACTCAAGTAGGCGTGCCAGGGTGGTGTCACGCTGCCGGGCTGCAAGATCGGTCAGGTCGACCCGCAGCACGCGGCCCACCGGCGCACGAAGCTCGGCTTCATGCGCCTCAATCATCCGATCTCGCCATGCATCCAGACCTTCCATCACTTGACTTGGGCCAAAAGTCTTTGACACGAATGAAGCGGCCACGTCTCGGCCGTCGCGCATCATGTGGACGACCTTGCCGTCGGGAAATAACTCGAGTACCCGATCAGCCGCCCGAGCATTCGCCGGAGTGGTGTCTACCCACCGACTCAGCGGATCTCGGCGAGTTCGTGAGGAAATAATCGTCTCGGCGAATCTGCGCGAGGCACCGAAGGGGTCACGGGGAAACTCAGACACGTAGAAAGCTGCAAGCTCGTTGAGCTCATCGATATTGATCCGGCGATACAGGCCCGATTGAGCCCCGGATGGCTTAGTGCGCTGATACCAATGGGCCCGCAGATTGTTGATCACCTGGTCAGGGGTGCACCGGCCGGCATAAGCATCTGCCAGGCCACCGGCGGCGGCGATGAATCTCAACTCGCGCGGATTGGTCGATCCAACGTGGGCATGATGGCCCAGCAGATGCCCGCCGATCGTGGTGCCGCTGCGACCTGTGCCGCCCACAAAAATGGGCTGCCGGGGCGCATCGCGCCACACAAGTTCCACGGATGTAGCCTACCGACGCTTCCTGACCGACAGAGAATCCGAGTAGCACTAGACAAGTTGTCCGTATGTCCGTACATTTACCCTGTGCCTCACTCTTCCCTTCTTGATGTCGTCCCCCCCGATCGCGACAACCCGATGCCGCTGTGGGCCCAGGTGCACCGCGACCTGCGCGAGCGGCTCCTGGCCGGTGAATTCGATGCCGGATTTCCCGGCGAACTCACCCTGACCGAGGTCTACGAGGTCAGTCGACACACCATCCGTGAGGCGATGCGAGTGCTTACTGAGGAGGGCCTCATTCAACGGGAGAGAGGGCGAGGCACGACTGTGGCGCCGCCCCGCTACCACCAAAACCTTGGCACCTTGTATTCACTCTTCGACTCGATGACCGCCCAGGGTGTTGCCCAATACAGCGACGTTCTGCGATTGGCACGCACGGTCAACGGCGTCGTTGCCGACCGGCTAAAGGCCCCGGTTGACACCGAACTAATTGTGCTCGAGCGGCTTCGCTTTGCCGATGGTGAACCCCTAGCCATCGACACGTCTTGGCTACCTGCAGGCATAGCCGAGCCCCTATTGGCGGTGGACTTTGCCTCCGCAGGCCTCTACGCGCAACTAGCCAACCTGTGTGGGATCGTCGTGGAGTCAGGCACCGAGCGGGCAACAGCAATCAGTGCACCCCGGCACCTGAGCGAACAACTCCAGGTGGCGGCCAACGGTCCGATCCTGATGATGGAGCGTTTGGCGTGCGCCAACGGCATCCCGGTTGAGTGGCGCGAGACCTACATCCGCGGCGATCGGTTCAGCCTTGAGTCCACCTGGCGACCCGCGCACACGGCACGACGAAAGGAAAAATAATGGGACTAATCGCCTTGCTGGCCGCGTTCTTGTCCATCTTCATCGGTGTTGCCGTCGGGTTGCTCGGTGGAGGTGGGTCGATTCTTACCACGCCCTTGCTCGTATACGTGGTTGGTTTTGATGCAAAACAAGCAATAACCGCAAGCCTTTTCGTTGTCGCTGTTACGTCTCTCTTCGGACTGATCAGTCACGCACGCGCCGGTCGAGTGATGTGGAAGACCGGCCTACTGTTTGGCGCAGCCGGCATGGTCGGTGCCTTCATCGGAGGACAGATTGGCGCGCTCCTACCGGGAGCCCTCCTCCTCGCAGCCTTTTCCGTGATGATGGCTGTCACTGCCGTGGCAATGATCCGCGGCCGCAAAAAGATCGCGACCAAGGCGCACTCGGGGTTACCCATCTTTCGGATTCTGCTCGACGGGCTCATTGTTGGTCTGGTTACCGGGCTCGTCGGAGCTGGCGGTGGCTTCCTCGTCGTCCCAGCACTCGCACTCCTCGGTGGTCTCGCGATGCCGAACGCGGTGGCCACATCACTGTTAGTGGTCGCCATGAAATCAACTGCCGGATTCTTTGGCTACGCACTAGCCTTCGGTGGCGACACGGTCGTGAGCTGGAACACCGAGACTCAAATCGAATGGCCCATCACGCTGCTTGTCACAGGTATGGCCGTCATCGGAGCACTCATTGGCAGCCGCATCGTTGGCATGATTCATCCTGATAAATTGCGCGCAGGGTTTGGCTGGTTTGTGCTCGTGATGGCCGTGTTTATTCTCAGCCAGCAGGTGGGTTCAACCATCATCGAATTTGCCCAAGGTGGAACTCTGCAATTAATTGAGGTGATTGTTGGCGGAGTCGCCATAGTCGCAGCGTTCACCTGGCTAATTAGGCGACCGACACAGGTGGCGATTGCCGACTTCGATGAACCGATACCCGATAACAATTCTTCGTCCAAGCCACCGAAGGAGTAGCTAGGCCCTGTTCGAGCGAACTCGACGCCCGCGCTTTCATTAAACGGGGGTTTAGGCCCCTAGTACTTGTGTCGCCGCGGTGTTAACTTCCGGCCGTGGCCACTCAAACACCCCCTGCCGGTGAGGAACTGACCTCAGACCGTCGTGGTATCGACAGCACCTTCATCATCGCCATTATCGCTGCGATAGTCCTTGGCTTGGCGGCGATCTTGACCGCGTGGAGTTCCTATCGCGAGAGCCTGACCTCTGATGGAGTACTCAAGAATTACGCCGAGCAGCAGGCGCTGATCTCTCAGGCCAATGATGTCTTCGCCCAGGCGGACCAATTAGCATCTATTGAACGTCAGTACTTCCTGCAGTTCGCTATTGCATCTGCCGAGGGCAACCTTGATGTTGAAGATTACCTCATCCGATCCATGGATGAAGATCTCTACCTGGCGATTTCGTGGTGGCTGGACGAACCAGATGAGACTCGCCCGCTAAGCCCCTTCGTAGAAGACAATCCCGAATTCGCACTACTTGGTAGTCAGCTACTTACTGAAGAAGGTCTTGCGATTCTCGATGAGGCCGATGAACGGCGATCTCTCGCAGAGGAGGCCGACGCAAACAGCGACAGGTTTGATCTCGCGAACGTCTTCTTTGCCGTGGTCTTGTTCCTCGCGGGTATTGCTACGTTGCTTCAACGCCGGGGGATCCAGATCGGAATCATTTCGCTCGGCGGGCTGATGATGATTGCGGGTGTTGTCGTACTCGTCACGACACCCGGTTGGAACTCTCTCAATTAATATCCGATGATCGTGCGACGGGCGCGCATCAACACCGAAATGTTGAATGCACGCCCGTCGCACGAGAAAATCAAGACTTAGGCGAGTGCCTTTTGCTTGATCTTGTCGAACTCAGCCTGCGAAATGGCGCCTGAATCCAGCAGCTTGTGCGCCTGAGCAATCTGGTCGGCTGGGGTTGCCCCGGCGACGGAACGAATGTATTGATCAGTTTCGCTCCGCGCTTCCATGGCGGCAGTCACCTGACGCTTACCCATCGACTGGCCGTAAACGATGACGTAGATGAGCAGTGAAATGAACGGAATCGCGAGCAAAGCGATAATCCAGACGGCTTTGATCCACCCATTCATATCGTGACGACGGAACAGATCGATGATCACCGAGAACAGGATCATGAAGTACATGATCATGAAGAAAATAATGAGCAAACTCCACAAGAACTGACCGAATTCCATTTGTTTCCTTAACTAGGTGGTAGCGCAGCGGGTTAGCCGCACGAGTACACAATGCCGTGGCGGGCTCAAGATTCCAAACACCAGATGACGATTGTTCGGGCAAATTTCCCACGGTTGCAGCTAAACCAGGGCAACCGCGAGCGGTTCGAGGCCTTAGTGTTCGGCGATATCTAGCGCAGCACGTGTGTCGCCGCTGAGGTCTGCGGCGAGAAATGCCTCAGTCTCAGGGATGGCCAGGTGCACATCGCTCACCCGATGCACCTGCGCGGTCAGTTGCTTAGCCGCAAGATCAAGAACGTGCCCGCCATGAGCGTGATCATGGCTGAGGAAGTGCAGGTGGTAGCCGGCGATACTGATGGCGCGGGTGTATTCCGGGCTCCAAAAACCCACGAGCGTTCCCGAAATCTCCCGCAGATCGAAGAGTCCTTGATCGGCCACAGCGTCCACGAGACCTGTACCTGACTCATGGCGGCATGCTGCCCTCAATTCGAGCACTGAAAACTCACCCTCAATTCGAAAAGCGGCAATAGCGTTTTCCGACACCCGCAACTGATCCAAGCGGTTGGTCAAGTCAGCAAAATTCTGTACGTCCGTCCACGACGTTTCTAGGTCACTGGCGAAGTTCACTACAGCGGCGAACGGGGTCAGTGCATCATCTGGTGCTTCGAGAACACGTCCATCGGATAGCGCCTGAAAACAATGACCATCAACAAGGATCATCTCACCGTCGAGGTCTTCGAAGGTGCCCAGACCTAGGTCGCCGTGCCGACGAAGATCGGCAACCGTGACACACCCTTGGTACAGACCCTGAACGAGAGCGCCTGATGTGGACACCTGAAAAATTGAGTGATGGTCGACGTCGAGGGCCTCGGCTAACGCCGCCTGAACGAGGTGATCCACGCTCTGCCCACTTTTTTGCGATCGCTCAATGACCGCCGCGTACAGCGAATCAGATAGTCGAATGTTCAGGTGTTGGGCCACGAGCATCAGCCTAAAGCGCTGGCAAGGCTGTTGCGAAGACACGGTGGCTATGGAAGGTTTACGTTCGTGCGTTTCGGCCTGAATGGACGAGTCGTCCGATGACCGCTCCCGCCACCACTGCTGCTGAGCGTCGCCGCAGTCGCAATGCTGTCGTCTACGGCTCTGCCGGCACGGTGGTCGAGTGGTTCGATTACGGCCTTTATCTCTACCTCGTCCCGATCGTCGCCCCACTTATTTTCCCGACCGACAACCAACTGACTGCCATCATTGCCAGCCTGGGTGTCTTCGCCGCCGGCTCGCTGCTGCGCATCGCCGGTGGCGCCTTCTTCGGCAGCATCGGCGATCGACTGGGCCGCAAGAAGGCCCTCGTTTTAAGCATCCTGATGATGACCGTGCCGATGGCATTGACCGCGTTCTTGCCCACCTACGCAGATATTGGCATCGCCGCAACACTGATTTTCACCGCTATGCGGATGCTCCAGGGATTCTCCGCCGGCGGTGAATACTCCGGAACCGTCGTTCAACTCGTTGAGCAAGCACCCGCCCGGCGCCGAGGATTCATCGCGTCAACTGCCGTCTTCACCTCAGGCATCGGTGTGTTGTTGGCTTCGGCGTTGGTTGCCGGGCTCACCACCGTGTTGTCAGAGCAGGCAATGAGCGACTATGGCTGGCGCGCATGTTATTTGGTCGGCGGAGCACTCGGGTTGTTCGCCCTCATTATGCGGCGTCGGATGGACGAGACAGAGGCATTCAAGGCCGAGGAGGCCGACGGTGATGTCCCGGCGAAACCGTTGCGCTACGCCCTGCGGCATCTGCCAGGCCCGGTCCTCATGGCGGCTTTTCTTGCCGGTTTCGGCGGCATCTTGTATTACGTCGTGCTTGGCTTCGTCCCGACTATCTTGGACACCTACTCAGAAATCCAAAGCGACACCGCGCTGTGGGTGACTACCGGAATGGCGATCGTTTACGCCGTGGCAACACCATTTTTCGGCATGCTTTCTGATCGCGTCGGGCGCAAACCAACACTCATAGGTGCCGCGATCGGTTTCGTCGTCTTGAGCGTGCCCCTGCTGTGGCTGATGACCACCGAACCTGTGTGGGTAGTGATTCTGGCCGGGCTGGGCTTGTTAACACTCCTCATGCTTTACGGCGGCCCCGTCGTAGCCGCCATCGGCGAACAATTTCCTTCGCGCGCTCGTTACTCGGCGCTCGCCACCGGATACAACCTCGGTACAGCGGTGTTGGGCGGGTTTGCACCCCTCGTCGCCGCCTGGCTGATCAGCGTGTTCGACACTCCAGTTGCCCCCGCCGGACTTCTTGTCGTTGCATCCTTGATCGCAATTCCACTGTTACTGCGACTCAGGGAGACCAAGGGCATCACCTTGGCGGAAATGGATCAGGAACACTAAGCCGCGCTCAACGACACGAGCAGGAACTCTCCATCTGCGAAAGTCCCTGCTCGTGTCACTTAAGGCTGGCGATCACCTGGTCTTGCGGAAGTAATCCATGTAATCCACGTAGGGCACCTGACCTGTCGGGCTCGCCTTGATCGCGTCGACGACCTCGGTCGGAATCGGCTCCCAGTGGAAAGGCATCTTGGCAGCCTTCTTGGGGTTCAACGTATAGATCAACATGAAGTTGACCAACCAGATCGACGGAACCATCGACATGCCCACCGTGGTGGTGACATCGAGCTTCGTGTTTGAGACCAGTTGGGCCACACCGGAGGTCTCCTGCGAGCGGTTTCCGTACACCACTTCACCAGGATAGGCCGACGAATAGAGCGTTTCGAGGGTGTTCCTCGCTCCGTTATCGCGCATCCACTTGCCCATGTAGCCACAGGGGACGCCGTCAGGAATACCTGGAGGCGGTTGAATGCCGGGGAACCTGCACACCACATCCGGCGCCAAGACCCAGTTCACCTGGCGAGTAGGCATGGCCGTATTCGCCGGGCTCTGGAGCATGCCGTTCCGGTCGATGACTAGGCCGTAGCTGCCCAGAACAACGGGCGTGCGCACCCCATCTACCTGTGTGTACAGGGGAGTTCCCGTGGTGTTGATCAGCAAACGCACGGCCTGGTCTACGAGCTTGGCTGGGGCGACCTTGCCCCCGACTCCTCCACCGGAAATGAACTGGCGGTACTGCTCCGTGGTGAGCACATCGGCTTTCGTCAGCCCGAGCTTGCGAGCGATCCTGTCAGCAGTCTTTCGACCCATGGGCTTATTGATCTGCCGAGCCCGCTTCGCCTCCTTGGGCGCGAAACTCTGGTATTGAGTTGTACCCGCAAATGGCTGGGAGAAGCCGGAGTTAGGGGCAGGCGCCGCCGACGCGACCTGCATCTGCGTGAGGGGAACCGCAAGCATTGATAGGGCTGCGGCGCTGGCAATCAGTTTGGGTGCGCGGCGCAATTTACGCTCACGCGGATGTGTCGTGGGCAAAGACATAGGGAAGATCCTCTTAATCCTCGGGGAATGACGCACCTCTCACTATGCATTACTCCCGTACGCGATGCTCGGCCACCAACGCGGGAAACCCCTCGCATCACGCCCACCATCACTCATTCGGCCTCCGATACCGCCAGCGCCTAACCTGAACCCGTGCATATGCTGATTGAGTTGGCCTTCTCCGCGCCGCTCCTTACCGCCTGCCTGGGCAGTGAGCCACCAGACGACGCTAAGACCCACTCCGGGCAGTAATGGCCCCCGTGATTCCTTCCTCACTTCCTCATAATTCACAGTTGTGAACTCCGGCACCATGATCGTTACGACCGCCTAGTTTGTTCTTGACTTTCCCTCTCAACAGAATGGTCAAAATGCGCAATCGCCTGATCACTGCCGCAGCCCTCGTTGCCCTCGTCGCATCCAGTTTGAGCCTGGCGGTCGCGCCGATGGCGCAGGCCGATCCACAGCAGCCAGGCGCTGAGGGGGCAAGTCTCGCCGTGGACCCACCGGCGGCCATGCTGAGCGAGCGGCGCGGTCAGAGGGTAATCACGCTCCAGGGTGGGTTATGCGCTGCCACTGTGCCGCTAGGGCTGGTCCGGTTTGCGGGCCCATCGGGTACAAACCTGGTCGCCCGTGTGCGCCAGAGCGGCGAGAGCCGACTGCTCACCATCGTGGTTGGCTCCGGACGCATCGGCGACACTCGGATTCGCGCAAAAGACGTTTCCGGGGAGTTGACCTGGCGCAACGGGCAAATGACCGGCGCCGTCACCATCAACCTGCCTGGCCACGTCAAGGTGTCGCGCACTTGGACGCAGTCGGTCACGGTCAACGCCCAGCCGTCTGGTTGCGCCTGGTCAAGCGCGGTGAGTCTGAAGGCAACCGGCGTTGGCGCTTCGCTCGATCTGCGTGGCCCACTGGCCACCGATGGCACCTATCAATTGCGAGGTTCAGGCACGGTCAAGATTGCCAAAGCGCGCGTACCCGTTACCGGGTGGTTTCGGTCTGCGACGTCAACAACTAAGCCAACCTGGCGAATCACCGGAAACGCTCGCGAGGACGTTCGAATCCCTGGCGCCCGCATCACCAACGTTCGCCTGGCCATGACGCAAGCCGAGTCCTTGGTCAAGGGCTCAGGCACTCTTCGCCTGAGTGCACCTACGCTCGCCGCTCCCGCAGTGTTGGAGGTCGCCGGGGCCAATACGTGGTCGGCGACAGTAACGAAATCTGATCGTCGTTCGTGGGTCGTACCCGAAACCGACGGACTGACCGTCAACACATCGAGACTGTCTGGTTCGATCGGTATGCGTGCGGGTAAGCCGGTTTGGTCACTGGCCGCCCCCGGGAAGGTATCGATAGATTCGCTGGACTACCTGACCAGCGTCGGGTTCACCGGACCGCTGAATTACTCGGTGCGCGCCACCGCCGCCATCGGCTCGATTCTCGGAATTCCCGGCAGCAGCCTGTTCGCGGGCGCACCATCCACACTCGACATCAGTCCCCGTGGCATCACCGGAGCACTCACCGTCGTTACCGGCGGTGACCTGCTACTGCCGGTGCCCGATGCGTGGTCAGGTCGCACCGCATACGCCGTCTTGCCCATTGAGGGGCAAGGCTGGGACTTCACTGCAGGTCTCACCCACACGATGTCAGCAGGGCAAGGAACGATTCGCCTCACCGGCCCTGTTGTCGACGGTGGCGTTGACCTTGTTGGCTCAGGCGCTATCGAGATTTCTGGCTCGCTGGTTCCCGTGCGCGGCTATTACGAGCGCAGCAGTTTCACCGATGGGTCCACCCCTATCTGGGCCCTCGCGGCCTTTGTCGATCAGGCCCAAGGTGGTCGAATCGACCTTGATGGTGGCGCCGGCATGGTCGGTGGTGTCTTCGTCTTCGACGGACCCGGCGCTCAACCGGTCGACACGATTTCGGCCCGGGGATCAGCGAAGGCCACGCAACTGGCTCCGACCGTGTCGGCAGCTGATTCCTCCGAGGTCACCGTCACGGGCACATCGACGATTCAACTCAGCGACAGCGATGACGACACGTTCTACCTGCCGATCACTTACTCCTACACCGATCCCAACAACTGGACGGCAACGGTCAACGCGACGACACCCAGCAATCTTTACAATCCCTACGACGGCCTGGAGATTCCCGAGACTGACTTCTCCGGAACGGTCACTGACGTGGCTGGCGCGCAAACGTGGGACGTCTCGATCGCCATGCAGGAATGGCAGGACTTTGCCAACGGTGTCGAGTATCAGGGAGCCTTCACCATTTCCAACACCTGCCCACTTGCGGCCGATGAATGCCCCAGCGACGACAGCGCCATCTATCTCGGCGGCCAGTCGAACCTCGTCTTTACTGATTCCTCGATGCCGACCATCTACGCCACCGGTGCCTTCACTACAGATCTCACCTGGGCCCGATGGGATGCGGTCGCTACCGAAGAAATCACCTTTGTCGCAACCGATCAAAGCGGCGGCGGGACCGATATCGCGTTGTCCGACCCCGATGTGACGATTTGGAAGGGTGAGCGCAGCGACACCAACCCCGATCTCGTGCTGCCAGACCTATCGTCCCTCAACCCCAACGGATTCGGCCTAGAGTTTTGCTCCGATTTCACCGTTGATATTCCCGATATCAGCACGGTGAACACCTACGGCTGTGTCGAATGGGGCGGCTCGCCCACCGATGTCGTCATTGGACAGGTGGATACTGCTGGAGCAGTCATTACCGGTGCCTACAACGACATCACCATGGTCTCCACAACAGTCACCGGATACGCCTACAACGGCATTGATGACGAGCAAACGGTGTACCTCAATGGTGACGAGATCGTCATGCAGACCGGCGAGAACTACCTCACCGGTGACGTCGTCGTAGCTGGAAATGTCATGAACGACCTCGGGTCAGGCGTCTCAGTTGACACCACCATCTCAACTACGGGTTGGTTCGACACCGCCGGCAATTTCGAACTCGATGGCACCATCCCGGTCAACCTATCCGGGTCAGGCTTCGCGTTGAAAGAGATCTTGATCACGATCAGCAAGAACGGCGACGTGTTTGACTTGAGGCTTGATGCCGACGCCACGGTCAACCTCGAGGGCAACTACTTCCCGCTGGATGTTTACATCGGATATGAAAGTTCTGACTCTGAAACCATCACGGTCGGGCTCACCGCAACGGGCACTGAAAGTACGCAGTCTGAGGGAACGATGGACTTCATCACCCTCATTCCTACGGGCAACTTCGAGCCGACCAACGCGAGCATCGTAGACGGGAGCTTTGACGGCACTATGCCGGCGAACATCGCCACCGATGGCGGTTTTGAACGTTCCAGCACACCTGGCGCTCTGGTCGGCAATGGTAACTTCGAAGACGGCATGAACCTCAACGTGTTGACCGACGGTGACTTCGAAGACGGCTCCTCAGGAAACATTCTGGCCAACGGTGACTTCGAGTCAACACAACTGCTGGTGAACGGTGACTTCGAAGACAATGACGGCAGCCTGCTCGGCTGGCAAACAAGTTCCAGTTCCTTCACCGCCACTACGACTGAGGGCACGGCGGTAGGGCCGACAGATCAAGGCAGCACCCTGGCTGTGCTTTCCAATAACTCTGTCAGCAACAACACCACTCAAGGACTTACCCAAATCATTCCCATGCGTCTTGCTTCCTACGGAATCAGTGTGTCGGCGTGGGTGACATCGAATACCTCGAGTTCAGCACCCTTCCTCATCTCTTTGACGCCTTCCAACTGCACCTCAACGGTGACAGCCACGCAAGGAGCCACGGTCACGGCGACGAGCGGAACCTGGGTTGAGGCAACGGCATCGATGACCACTCCAGGAAACAACTCTGGGTGTGACTCACTACAGGTCACTCTGGTGCCCAAAAATTCCGGCACGTCGGTACAAATCGATGCGGTCGAATTCTCCATCACCACCACCACGTCTGCAGCCAGCTTGCCGACGGTATGGCGGCCTAACGTGGTGGCGACGTTTGACAGCCTGTCCAGCACCCCCTTCATATCGGGGTACTCCAGCGGCCTGAAAATCAACTCTTCCTACCCGAGCCAACTCCAATCCAACAACGATTACAACTGGATGTTGTACGGGCTCGACACCGGCTACACACCCGGTGACTTCGATATTTCTTACAAGGTACGTTTCCAAGGCGCCAGTGGCAACAACTCGCAAGATGCCAACTTTGGATTCTGGCTCGATGGCAACTACTCCACCATGACCGGATACTGCTTCTCCCTACACACCAATGACGGCAATGGCGGTTTCTACAAGAACTGCAAGAGCAATTCGACGAAGCTCGCAACAATCGGAAAGGTAGACCGTGGCACGTGGTATCAGGTACGCCTCACCGCAGTTGATGGCTACGTCACCGCCTACGTGACCGAAGCGGACTCCAACGAATACGTCAACTCCGTATCCATCCAGGTCACCTCCCCGCCCGGCGGCGTCTTCGGCCAAGTGGGCAGCGGTAATAATCAGGACAACGGATTCATCTGGGACGACGTCAGCATCTACTCTCTAGCGAACCAAACCGGCCAACAGTCCACGACATCTACACCCAACGAGGTCAAGTGGGGCGACGGCCTCGCTTACGAGGGCTCGGGCTACGCCATCCTGTCAGCAAACAGCGTTTCGGGCGCCCCCTTCCAGTACTCGACCGGTGAGACACCCACCCAGGGTGCGACCTACACCTACTCCACCTGGATGCGCGCTTCCAGCGGCACCGTGTCAGGCACACTCACCCTGGATGCCGCTGGTGCCGATGCTGATGACGCTGATGAAAGCGTGTCGACCACCTATTCCGTGGGTACAACATGGACCCAGGTTGCCGTGAGCTTGACGGTGGCTGACGATGATCACAGCGATCTTCGTCCTGGACTCACCATCACCTCAACGAGCGCCAATCAGCTCTACCTTGACGACCAGGTACTCCAGGAAGTGCCCTGGAATCCGGTGGGGTCAACCACGGTTGCGGTCTCTGACAATGAGGCGTACTCGGGCACGGATTCATTGGCGATTATCAATTACAGCCAAGGATCCCAGGCGGTGTACACCTTCGATGAGCCACCCGCTGCCGGATCTACGGCCACCATCACCGGCTGGGTGATGACCCCCGGCAAGGCAGTATCGGGCGACCTACGCATCGGCGAGGCCTCCGGGTGGAGTAAGGATGACTTCACCGCAACGGCCACTTGGCAACAGGTTTCTGTCACCCGCACGCTGCAAGGAGGGACCGAGAACCTCTACATCGCCGTCAATATCGATGGCGGTCAAGCCGCCCCGATCTATGTCGATGACGTCACCGTGACAGTGCAGGGCACTACCTCCACCCAAACCGGTGATGTCGGCGCGCCCCCCGCACCGATTGGTTGGGTCATGGAGTCTGACTGCTCCTCGGTAACAGATGACAGCGCGGTTGTGTCCAGTGATCCGTCGGTCGCCTACCGCTCGATCGGTTCTTTGCTCCTCGCACCAGTCGAAAACTGCACGACAACCGCCAGCTACGCCAGTACGGTCACGCCGGCTTTGGGTTCGACTTGGAAATCAAGCGTGTATGTCGCTGGAAGTACGACGGGCAACTACGTGACCATCACCTTAAGTAGTGGCGCGAACAGCACTTCGACGACGGTTGCCATGACAACGGCCTACCAGCAGGTGCTGTTGACCCTTCCCATCACGACAACAGCAGGACTAATCCAGATTGCCATCAGCAATACCAATACGAAGGGTACGAAGGTTGCGTATGTCGACAACGTATCCGTCATTGAGTCCGGTCTCAGTCCCGTCGACGACTGGACCTTCCCCAGCTCGAGTGGCCCGGTCAGCATCATTGCCATAGACGACGCCAATGCCGCGCACAGCGGCAACAACTATCTATCCGTGGTCAACAACGGGTCGGGCAGCTCATCGATCTATCTCGATGACGACTCCTACACACCGGTTTCGGGTACGGCACATGAGATGTCATTCTGGGTACTTGCGCCCGCCGGCACGGTTAATGGCTCGGCAGCGTTGACTACCTACGATGCCAACGGCGCATCGCTGGATACCTATTCGGTCAGCTTCGCTGCCACCAGCTCGTGGCAACAGGTGTACATCAGCCTTCCCATCAAAAAGACCACCGCGGTGTCCCTCCGCACCCAAATCAGCCTTCCTCGTGGAGCGACTTTGGCAATCGACGACGTGGAAAGCCGCGACGTGGATTCCTGGTCTGCGCTCCAACCCAGTAGTGGTCGTGCATCAATCACGATCATCGATGGGGTCTCAGACGCCGTTGACGGAATGAACTACCTGCGTTTCAACACCTCCGCTCAGGGCGGCGGCGTCACCGACACGATCACCGCAGACACCGATGGTGATGCCATTGATGTGGCGGCCGGATCCTCGTATGAACTCACGGCCTACGTACGTTCGACAACCGGAATCAATCTGCCCGGGAGGATCGCTTTAGGCACGAGTGCAGGCGAGGGGACCGGCGTCGGCTTTACGGCAACGGCAGACTGGACCAAGGTGCAGGTGACCTTGCAAGCACAGTCAGACGCTACCTCGTTGACACCGCAGATCACTCTCAACGGCAGCGGTCAACTCGATGTTGATGCACTGACGATCACTCCCCTGATCATCAACCAAAGCGACCCCTGGACAGCTGCTGGCAGCGGCGTGACGTGGCAGGTTGTCGATGATCCGGCGAATGCACATGACGGCAGCTATGGCCTGATGAAATTCACGACGACCTCCAGCTCCAGCAGCACCGGAGTCAAGCAAACCGTCGATCAGGCCTCGAACGTTGGCGATCAGTACAGCGTCAACGCATGGGTTCGATCATCATCGCCAACCACGCAGATCAAGGGGACAGTTCAGGTCTCGACCATCGGTGGCACCCAGGAACAATGGGCGCAGAACTTCACCGCCGATGACACCTGGCAGAGCGTGAGCATTCCAATGACCATCGCCCAGGCGGGCCACACCGGTTTCACCGTGGCGGTGGTCTCCAAAACACCCGGGGTCATGCTTTACCTCGATGACGTCACGATGCAGTCGAACATGTGGATTGCATCAAGTCCTGCCGTCACGCAGACGATTGTTTATGACGGCGCGTCCGCGCAGTCAGGCTCCAGCTATCTGGAATTGGACTACGTCGGTTCGGGGTCCGGCTCGACCTACTACGACATGGCCGCCAGCGACGATATTGGCGGTGTCTACTCAGCCGGCACCACCTGGATTGCCACGGCCTATGTCCGTTCTAGTTCAAGCACCGATCTAGTAACGGGCCAGGTGGGTCTGGGTGATCCAGCCGGTACACCCACCCTCTCGTCGTTCAGTGTCGGCGATGCTTGGACGCCAGTGTCCGTGTCCTACACGGTCGGCTCCACCGATCTGACTTCACTGCGGGTGCAATTGTTTGTCTCAGGGTCATCGGTGCCATTGGATGTGGACTCGATCACCATCTCTGATGGCACGCCCGCACCCGACGGCATCACCACTGCTTTACCCCACCCGGACTCTGGCTACGTCTACCTGTGGGATGAGGCATTCGGTATTCCCGGCGCTCACCTGTGGGCGGCAAGCGCTCAAGTCGACTTCAGCGATGGCGTGCCCGGTCTTGGCGTCAGTGCAACGTTGTACCAAGATCCGACCAAGATGTCACAGGTCATGACCGGCACCGACTGGATCAAGGGCGACATGGCAATCAACTTCAGTGAAGATGATCCTTGTTTCCTCTTTGATTTTTCAACGACAGGTGACTCGGGTGTGTCCCTTGGCGAAGGCGTCTTCACAGCCAATGACTTTGCCATCAGTTTTGCTGCTCAGGGCTGCCAGGTTGGCTCGTACACGCTGGCACAGGGCGCTTCGGTGTCCTTCGATGGCGAATTGGGCGACGGTTCACTGAGTTTCGATCTGATGATCACTGAAGATGCAGACGGTCCGGTCTTCAGTGAAGATCTCAGCATCGCCGACATCACTGTTGGCGGCATCGACTTCCAGGATATGGAACTGAGCATCTATCAGTCGACCACCGATGACTCAATTACGTTTGTTGGCGACATGGCGATCTCGGCGGGTAACTTCGACGGCTCCTTCGACCTGTTGGTCAACGAAGACGAGTTGCGGCTCGACGGATCTGCTTCACTCTCGGACTGGTCGTGGGCTGGTGGCGGATTCGATCTTGAGGAATTCGACTTCGACATCGTGATGGATGTTCCCTTTGGTGCGGGTGAGTGCGGAACCTTCACATCAGACACCAGCGGATTGATGTCGATGGCGTCGAAGACCTCGTTGAGCTTTGTCGGTGATATCTCCATCAATTGTGGCGATCTCGATACTTTGCATTTCGAGTACGACTACAGCCACGGGGCCATCACCCAAACCTTCGATCTCGACTACGACTCATCGACGGATATTTTGGCCGGTGGGGTGACCTTCACGTTCGAACGAAGCACTTCGTGGAAGTTCTGGTTCCACAAGTTCAATCGGCACCCCTACTTCAATGTGTCGCTGGAATACTCGATGAATGTGAACAAGCCTGCGAGCACCCTTGATGCCACCTTGAGTGGCACCGTGAGTGTGTCCGGTGGCAGCGGCTCTCTGACCTGCACAATCAACGCAGGTTCGGGCACCGATTGGGCCGACGATGAGTGCAGTATCGACGTGCAGATCAATGCCGGCGGCGGTCACGAATACAAGGCATCTTGGTAGGAGGCAGCGGCTAGGCAGACCAGAACTTACCGACTCGTTCGGAGTCTGCCTGGCCCTGCTCGCGACCCATCGTCAATGCCTTGCCAACCGCGGTTGGTGCCATGAGATCCTCTGGGGTGAACGTCGTGGGTGAGGCAGTAAACACGCGAGTGCCACTGGCCTGAAGGGCGCGCATCTCTTCCTTACTGGCAGTCGGTGATTGCGTCATGCCGCTTTGGGTTTTCGTCTCGGGGTTCCGCAAGGACAGCACAAGGGCCCGAGTTGAGCCGGCCAGTAAATCCAGTTGAGTACCTGTCCCGCTGGTTCCACCGTCCATACATTTTCGGTCCTTGATCTGCTGGGGAGCGAAGACTCCCGGGATAGCAGTACTGGCAGCTAGCGCCGCCGATACCGATACATCAGCGCTACCCGTAATGATGCATCGATCACCCGTATACGTATCAACCGTACTTACGTGCAAAATGTCAGACGGCCAATGCTTTTTGCGAACAACAAGCATGATGTTGCGCTGCATGGACTCTGGAGACGGAGTATGAGCTGCGAGCGCCGCTCGTCCGATTTCACGAACTGTGGCCGCCTCTGCGGATGTGGCGCTTTCAAACGTCTGAATCGCTCGCAGTTGACTGTCGTGTAGGTCGCCGGCTGGTGCGAGAGCCGCGACCAACTGCGGCACCTTCGCCAGCAGGTGTAACTCATCAAAAAACGAGGCGGCTTTCCCCGCTGAAAACAATGTCGCAACAACGGAACCCGCCGATGTGCCGACCACGCGTTCGGCTCCTTGCAGCGTCACCGAAGCATCGGACAACCCCTTCAAGTAGCCAATTTGCCATGCGACGAAAAACACACCGCCTCCGCCAAAACTGATGGTTCGGTCAAGGCCGCTCCCATATCGGGCGGTAAATGAGATGGGCCAATGGAGGTCGTCGCTGGATTGAGTCACGCGTCCATTATGGGGTGACGCGCACACCTGGCAGTTACTCTGTCGCCGTGGCGACTAATCCTGATCGCACGTCATACTTCCCGGCGATCGAGAAGAAGCATGGGCAACCCATGGCGTACTGGTTTGGCGTTATGGCCGAACTGAAGGGTCAGAAGTATCCGGAGCAGATGGCGTGCCTCCAAGAAAACCACGGCTTCAGTCGTGCGCACGCGAATGCCCTGGTGTTGTACTCGCGCGGCTCGCTCAGTGCCCATCGCTTTGACAGCATCGAGGGTTACCTCGCGTCACTTGATGAGATCAAGCAGGACACGGTACGCGCCATCATGCGCGTCCTCGCGACTAAATATCCATCGGGTTACTGGAAACTTGCGTGGAACAACCCAATGTTCACTCTAGGTGGCAGTTACGTCTTTGGTGTGTCGGCTAGTGCACGGCACCTGCTGATTGCTCCATTTGACACCGAGGTCCTCCAACAACTCGAGCACCGCCTGATTGGCTACAAGGTGAACAAGAAAACCGTGCAAGTGCCCGTTGACTGGCACGTTGATACGCAACTGATCATCGACATGGTCGACTTGCAACCTCGTCAGTAAACAACGAATGTGCGCAGCGTCTGCGAATTTTTCACTGCAATGACGCTCAGGGCCACTTCAACACAATCACCCGGCCGAAATGGCCACCCGGTTGGACCGTGCCGTGCGGTCTTCGGTCTGCACATAGACATAGACCTTCTTACCGGTGCGACGCTGCCACGTGAAGGCGCCATCCTCGTCAACCAGGATCGACGCGGTGCCCTGGGTGTAGGAATCCTCGCCCGCTAATTTCACCTTTGGCCGCAACACTGCACCCATGCCCAAACCGGTCGACGTGCCCGTGACAACCACACCTGGCTTCCCACGCACGTCACCCCGAGAACCCGTAATCAGGATCGTCACCCCCGGAGGCGTCACCGGATCAGAAGTAGCAGACCACGGCCCCCAACCGGCGCCATTCAACGCCCGC
>Ga0129324_10000075_pt1 | contig 62653 bp, 68 predicted proteins | sample CPBDNA_7_FD_96879 | JGI IMG/M metagenome (GOLD analysis project Ga0129324, IMG submission 96879) | Freshwater to marine salinity gradient microbial communities from Chesapeake Bay, USA - CPBay_Spr_15_0.2_DNA | ecosystem: Environmental > Aquatic > Marine > Coastal | place: USA: Chesapeake Bay... | reverse complement strand
CACAGGAGTATTACCTTTAGAAAAACCTTGAGTACCTACTGAAGAACTACCAAACACAGGAGTATTACCTTTAGAAAAACCTTGAGTACCTACTGAAGAACTACCAAACACAGGAGTATTACCAAACACAGGAGTATTACCAAACACAGGAGTATTACCAAACACAGGAGTATTACCTTTAGAAAATTCTTTTTGAGGAGGTATATCCTCTAAACGAGATTCAACTGTCTGTTTCTCAGTTTCTGTACGATTACATTTAATAGTATAATATGGTATTACGTCCCCTAGATGAACATCTACAATAACACACTTGATTTTATTACCATCAATAAGATTATAATTTACTACATCACCCTTATTCCATTTAGGAGGAGTTAAATTTAGGTTAGGAACTGGAGTATGTTTCAATTGAAGCCTCTTTGTGTTTTTTACATTCTGTAAAATAGCACGCTTCTTCATATCTGGTTTATAGTTAATATTCTTTGAAATTTCCAATTCTGATTCTTTTTCTTGTTTATTACGTTGCTCCTTAACAATTCTGAACTTATTACGAATTTCTTTTAAAATTGGTTTGGTCAAGATTCTGTGGTAATCCAAATTATTATGCACCTTATATTTTTCCAACTTATCTTCAAAGATAAATATATTAGTTTTGTTTTCGGAAGACATTTCTGTCTTATAATTAAGAAAATTAATTTAAAAATTCATTTTTATTTTACACTTTTATCCGTTGTTTACGTAGACTTTCATATTTTTATATCAAACGATATAAAACCAGCAAGAATACGTAGTTGAATATCCGATTCAAAAAACAATGACTATTAAAATTATAGTATAAAAACTTTTCAGTCTTGACCTTGATTTATTCTTGAGTTGAAATTATTCTTTGTTAGATTTGTAATATGATGTCCTATAGGACAATAATATGGTACTTTATTCTTCGTAACATCAGGTGTAAATTCATCTTTACTAATTGATAACTGACAATTATGTAAAAAGAAAAAATCTACAAGTTGTTCGTACGTAAGAAATCTTGGCATTTTTATACATTTGATTGTATAAAAATCCTTCGTCCTTAACAAATGCACAAGAAAGATTTAAATACGGAGCAATCACATCCCAAACATTACTAGCAACAGTTTCCTTGTGATGCATTATATTAGAAACCCCATATTTGTGTCTCATAGTTTCTTTAATTCTTTCTTGAATAACTGGGTTGTTGAAAGGATTAGTACAATAATTACAAGCAGTAAAACATTCTTTGAGTATATTATTATCCCAATTTTGGCATTCTTTTCCACAAGAACAAATATAGGTAAGTTTTCGTTTAACAAGGGATACAAGTTGACAACCTTTTGCTTCTAATGCTTCTCTAATACGTTGTTCTTTTTTTTCTCTTCTATTACCTATACTACATTTAGCACAAGGTCCAAGACCTTGATTTATTCTGGCATTGAAATTATTTTTTGTTAAATTAATTATATGATGATTATTATGACAATAGTAAGGGACTTTATTTTTTGTAACATCTGGTATAAAATTATTTTTTGTAATATCCAGTCTACAGTTTTGTTTCTTATAAAATTCAACAAGTTGATAATATGAAAGGAATTTTGGCATTTTCTAAATATATTTTTATACTTCACAAAAGTTTTTAAATTTCATTTTTATACTTTTGTGAAGTATAAAAATATAAAGTAATGTTGTAGCCTTGAGATAACCAGTAAATAGACATAAAAAATATCTAAAGAACTGGAAATCCGAGAGCTCCGCCTGAAATCCTGCGATTAATCCCTTACCTTTCAATAAGGGGCCGACTGTACCTTAAGCCAACTCTGGTTGATTAGACCTTCATTGCTGACCAACTCCCGTTCAGTCTGTGAGACCCTTTCATATCCTATCATAATGGACGTAGAAAGTAAGCCTGCGGATTATCCAATCTCTTTCGTTTTTACTATGCCCGAGGTCATTACCCTGGGTATCAAACATAGTTTCCTATGAATGAGTAGTAGAAAGAGCTTAAGGAAGTTCCCGCAACGAGGAGTTTCGCCGTTGCGTGCTTAAGCACACGCAGCGACTAGATGGAAACACTGTTTATCCCCCTCGAAGGAGGCAGCCACCTGTTTATCACCAGAGAACCAGACGAAAAGTTCATTAATGATATTGTTATTTACAGCGGTAATAACGAATTCATAAGATTGAGGGTAGTTGACACCAGATCCAGCGGCACCACCACCTTGTGCACCTAGGACGGCACCAGATGAAGCTTCAGGGACAACAGATACGTTGGTGAGCTTACCGTAGTTGGTGGATCCCATGGGGTCAAGACATATGAAGTCTAGAGAGTAGGAGTACATGTGGTACCCGGTGTCAAGAGGAATGACAGGGGCGTGGAAGTAGGGGTTAACAAGAGAGAAGTAGTCCGATCCCATCTGAGCTAGACGGTTGGTGTTCTCATAGATGAGAGAAGTCTGTAGTACCGGGTCAACGGCACCAGATGGTGTGAAGTTGACGATAGTGGCACCGGGTACAGGGGATGCTGCAGTGTAGTTAGACCATTCGTTAACGTTCGTTTGATTGCGTACAGAGAAGAAGAGGACCTTGATGGCATGTGAGAACCTCACGTCAAAACTCGGCGTTGAGTTAGTGTTAGGAGCGAAAGTCTGACGAGGAGCAGTTTGAACTTGCTCGATGAGGATATCACGAGGAGCACATGCCATACGCTTACGCTCATCATTGGAGACGATAGCGTAGTTACCCCATACTTGCGTATTTCCTAGAGAGGGAGCGAGGGCAACATCAGTTGGTACTACGGGGACGGTACTTGGGTTAGTACCAGCAGGGGCAGCGAGGTTATCGAGGATAAGTAGTTCAGTCCAGTTGCGGAAACTGAAATTGATACGCATCTCGTTGTAAGGAAGGGCAGCAGTGGGAAGTGCAACACCGCTATCACGTCCATACCAGAAAGGTAGAGGGAGATTGAGAGTGAATGCCTGGATTGCGTTAGCGGCACCAGGAGCATGAGGACCGGTTAGGTCATCGAAGTTACCAACCATATTGTTGTAACCATTTCTCTTTCCAGCAGGGACGGTAAAAGCAGACCAGAAATCAAGGTGGTAGTTGTCAAAGCGAGCAGCGACCAAGTCGTTAAAGGTAATACAACACTCACGCATTATGTTGTGCATGAAGTTACGAGTCCAACGAAGACGTCCGTTAGCACCGAACTGATTACCGGCAAGAAGAGCTACATTAGGGGTTGAAAGGCGTAGCCAAGTTTGAAGTAGATAATCACCAGCACGTGAAATACTCACAGACCATTCCTGGTTGAAAGCAGGAGAACCAGATGCGCGAGAAAGTACCACTGGTACTTGAGTGAACCAAGTAGATTTACGGGTCTCCCGCACAAAGTAAGCGGTAGCGTCAGGTCCGCCATACATATACTTTTCAATTTCATCGAAGGTTGCAAGATCAATAAACCCGGAGGTTACGTTAGATGTACAGATAGAAGCCATATTATTTTTATTGTAAGCAAGATAAATAAAATTAAAAAAAAAAATCATTCTTAAGAAATTGACTGATAATATATTGTGTTTTTATTTTATAATATAAATGACACTAAATTTGTTAAAATATTCGCACTATATGATTGTACTAATAATTATTGTATTATGAGTAGGAATTGGTTATTTACTACAGACTGATAAAAATATAAATATGAAGCTAAAGATGAATCTAGAGATGTAAAAGATAAAGTACCAAGGAGATCGTTGTATTTAGATATATTTTTAGGTTTATTAATTTCATGTATACTTATTTTGTTTCCTTACAGATTTTTAATTATAAAATCTGATAATTCTAATACCGGTGAGTTATCAACTGTAGAGATGTTAAGAAAAACGTTTTTTGGTGATTTATGTGATCGAGAAAAAGAGTATTTAAATAATGTATGAAAGTAAGAAAGAAAGATAATGTCGGAGCAGGATATTTTAAGCATAGATGCTTCAATCCACAGTAATTTCGAAAACGAAATTAAAAAACTTCCAGAATACATTGAGAAACTCCAAGATATAGAGTACTCTCTTAAGCTTGAAAATATTCGTCATCGTGTTAGATTTTCCCTTAAAAAGGGAAGAGAGGTACTTCTTAGAAAAATAAATGATATTAAAAACTCATCAACATATAACTTTTATATAATTGAGAGTGCGTCTCTCCTTGACAAATACAGATGTATTTTAGAATCTCCAATGAGGATTTCGTTTATGGGAAAACCCATAAAAAACGATAAAGAAAAACAAAGAGTAGTGAATAGTTACCTAAAAATTGCAAGAAAATATATAGAAATAAAAATGGAAATTCCAGAGAAGAAGAATCTAATAATTTGTCCAAATTGTCCAAATAAAAAAGACTTTGAAATACTTGAAGGAAACATTTACGTTTGTTCTATCTGTTCAGCCCAGCAAGAAATTTTGAAGCATATTTCCTCCTACAAAGACATAGACAGAGTGAATATCTCTTGTAGATATATGTACGACAGGAAGGTTCATTTTAGAGACTGTATCAACCAGTACCAAGGAACGCAAAATTCAACAATTCTCCAAAAAGTATACGACGATTTAGAAAGGCAATTTGAACTTCATCATCTTCTAGTTGGAGATATTGATTCCCCCAAAGAAATTCGCTTCAAAAACATTACTAAAGAGCATATAGGAATGTTCCTAAAAGAACTCGAATATAATAAGCACTATGAAAACATAAATCTAATACACTATAATCTAACAGGTGTCAAACCGGACGATATTAGTTATTTGGAAAACAAATTACTAGATGACTTTGATTCCTTGACAGAACTGTACGACAAGAGGTTCAAAAATATAGATAGAAAAAATTTTATCAATACTCAATATGTTCTATACCAACTACTATCAAGACATAAACACCCTTGTATAAAAGAAGATTTCACAATCTTGAAAACTATAGATCGAAAGTCTTTCCATGACGACATTTGCAAAGTGCTTTTTGAGGAGCGCGGTTGGAATCACAGTCCTTTTTTTTAAAAATTGAACTAATTCTAATGTAATTCTAAATATATTTATAAGATACTATAAATATATAAAGATAATGTCTGAAAATATAAACTTTAATATACATGAAGTATATGAGGAGGAAGAATTAGATAGTGCACAAGTTATTAATTATCTTATAAATACTAGTTTTGATATATCCCCAGATAACCCTATTGGTACATTTTTCTCTATTCTAATGTCTCAAGAAGATTTAACTATTTTCTCTTATCCTAACTTCTTTTCAGAAGACTCTTTAAGTAACGAAAAAAGCGACACAACCCTTAATATTTCCTCCCAAAAATACAATACTGTTACTACATACATTACAGATTGCTCTATTTGTTTGGAAAAATTTAAAGACGATGTTATGGTTTCTGTATTAGATAAATGTAATCATGTGTTTCATACTAGTTGTATAATGGAAGCAGGACAATATAAAGCAGAATGTCCTTTGTGTAGAAACATTATACCTATTTTAAAATAAAAATGAGTTGTAGAAACATTATACCTATTTTAAAATAAAAATGAGTTGTTCAATCTGTCTTCAGAATATTACAAGAGGTCCTTTAAGATTATCATGTAATCATGTATTTTGCACTATGTGTATTTTCAATTGGGAAAGGAGTAATGGTAAAACTTGTCCTTTGTGTAGAGCGAAATTAGATAAAATCGGTAATAGTCCATCTTGGACTATTAGGAATGTGAATAAAAGGATTATTAAGGGTGTTTTAGAAGATCTATCCGAACATGAATTATCTTTTATTGGTAGAGAATTTGAAATTGTACTGAATAAGATTGATGACTTTCCTCTTAATTATAGTGGTCTTATAGCAGTTGTACAGTACAACTGTGTTATTATTGGAAATATAAAACAAGGAGCTGCAATTAGTGTCTTAGATAATTGCATAGCGGTATTTAGGGATAGCGGAATTGTATATCCTTGTTTTCCTCAAACAAGAAAATTTAAAAGAGTAGATAAAGTATTTTTATACTCAGTTAATTCCCTATAACGAAAAATAAAAATTTGTATATAATAAATGATTAGTTTTTCAAAATTAAGCGAAATATGGGATGATAAAGGATTCGAAATAGCAATTGGTATATGCCTTTCTTTCTTTTTAATTTTATTTATATATCGTAAATGTACAGGCAAGTCTGGAACTTGGACTAAATCTTATTATTACAACCAGAAAAATCAAAAACGTAGTGGTAAATCTCGTGGACCACCAAAAGACAGCAAAGGGGAACTTGAATGTCGTCGTGTTCTTCAGGAAACTTTTAATAAACCCTTCGCTAGTGATCGTCCTGATTTCTTAAGAAATCCAGTAACAGGTGGAAACTTCAATCTTGAATTGGATTGTTACAACCCTGAACTTCAACTGGCAGTAGAATATTCTGGAAAGCAACACTATGAATATCTTCCTTTCTTTCATAGAAACAAAGATGCTTTTTTGAACCAGAAATACAGGGATGAAATTAAAAGGAGAATGTGTAAAGATAAAGGTATCACTTTAATAGAAGTTCCTTATCTGATTAAGGAAGAAGATATAGAAAGATATTTGAAGAAGGAGTTAAGAAAACATGGATATTCAGTTTAATTTGATTTAGTAAATCAACAAACCCACTCCTTTGTAGATTTGAAATTCTAAATATAATTTCAAAACTCTCTCCGCTCCTATCCGCTCCGTTCTTTTGTAGATTTGAAAAATTACAACCAAAAAAATCTCAACACACACACAAATGGATTTAATTTAAGATTTTTCTTAAATCAAGGTAATCAAGGTTTCAAGGTATCCTTAAAGTCAAGGATACGTCCTTGACTTTAAGGGATTAACATTCAAATCTACAAAGGATCCGCTCCGATCCGCTCCTTTGTAGATTTGAAAATAATTTATTTTTATTCTAGAAATTATATTTAGAATAAAAATAAATTTAGAGTTTTTAAAACTCTAAAGGATCCGATCGGATCCTTTGTATATTTGAAAAAGTATTCAAGAAAAATTACAACCAAAAAAAATCTCAACACACACACAAATGGATTTAATTTAAGATTTTTCTTAAATCAAGGTAATCAAGGTTTCAAGGTATCCTTAAAGTTAAGGATACGTCCTTGACTTTAAGGCTGTAGTTTAAAGATTTGAAAATAAATAAATATAAATAATGGAATGTCAGTATTGTAAAAAAATTTTTAGTGACAAAAGTAATCTCAAAAAACATCAAACAAAGGCAAGATATTGTTTGAAAATACAAGGGGTAGAAATAGAAGCAAAGTATATTTGTAAATATTGTGGTAAGAAATTTAATCGTAAAGATAATTTATGTACTCATATTGTGTCTCATGAGCAAAATGAAGAATTTATGGATTATTATAAAGTATTAGAGAAAATTAAAGATAAAGTATGTAATCTTGAAACTACGATAGTGATCAAAGATGCTTCTTTAGAAATGAAAGATAATAGAATTAGTGAACTTGAAGAAGAAGTTAAGCAGTATAAAAGAACTTTAGATAGTGTTTTATTAAAAGCGATTGGAAAGCCTACAACGATTAACAATAAGAATTATAACTTAATATTAGAGAAAAAACAACCGTTGCGAATGGAGCATCAGACTCTTCTTCAAACTTATATAACGGATGATGTGATAATATCTCCAAATACAAGGGAGTCTTATGGGGGTGCATTGACAAAGTTTTTGAAGGATATTATTGTTTGTTCGGATTCGTCTAGACAGAAGTTTATTTCAAAGATATCAGATGATATAACGGATGAAGATATAGGGGGTATAGTTACGACTATGGAAGGACAGAGGATAATAAAGGATGTAGGATTATCAAAGGTGTTAGCGTTTTTGATAACTCCAAAGTTGAGTGCAGAGCATAAGCGGAGAGTTTTGGCTTTGAGTATGGTTGAGTTTGCGAAGACGAATGATTTGGATACGTTGGCTGTGTATAGTGAGAAGATAGAGTTGTTTCAGAAGGCTTCAGAGGGGGAGTTAATCCCTTTGTTTAAAAGTATAGTAAGTGATATGTCAAATACGTTTTCGTAAAATTTAAAAAATACAGAAACTCCTACTATTGATTTTTTATTTAGGGATTTTTGTACCATTTTAAATGTCCGAAGGAAGAACTGTTATTTTAGTGTCGTTTATGGAGGATGTTTTTCTTCTTTTTAATAACTCCAGATATGTCTGTGTTAAGAAGAGATTTAGGTATGTTACGAGAAGGTGATACATTAGTGTGAACTTTTGATTTATTTCTTTTCTTGTGTCGCTTTTCATCTTCAGAAGATGAAGATTCATCTTCACTTTCATCTTCACTTTCATCTTCACTTTCATCTTCATCACTGCTTCGTTCGGTGTCTGTTAGATCTTCAGAGTCTAAATCTTCATCACTTACAAAATCTTCAAGTTGACCATATCCGAGTTGGTCGAAGGTTTTACAGATCATGGTTTCATTACTGTCTTTTTTACGGAATCCAAGATAGATTTTTTGCAGAGTTCCATCGAATTTTCTGTGAAAGGAATGAGAGTTTAGTTCGAGTTTTGTCATTTCTTTAGAGGTAGTTGCTGATACTAAGTGTTCGATATCAAGATCGAATGTACTTAGATCTTCCATAATATACCAATCAACCTTTTCTAGTTGGTCTTGGAGAAACTTAAGGTTTTTTTCATTACCTTCATATTTGATGAAGTAGTACCAACTTTCACATTCTTTGTCGTTTGTTTCCATAAGGGTTACATATCTTCCTTCCATATTATGTGAAGATTCATTAGATTTAGATTTACGATCATATGAAGTACGTGTAACTCCACTAGTATCTGCTACGGTTTCTTGATTTGTAGAATTTTCGGTTTGAGAGTTCATTTTATATTACTTTTTGTATTAGTTTTGTAATTTTTAAATGATATATTGATATTTGAAATATCAATATGTAATCTTCTTCTTCAACTTTTACCGTTCTTCATCTTCTTCTTCAAGTTCTTCTTCATCTTCATCTTCTTCATCTTCTTCTTCTTCTTCATCTTCATCTTCTTCATCTTCTTCATCAACTTCTTCATCAACTTCTTCAACTTCTTCTTCAACTGATAGAATGTCTTGAAGTTGGTTTATGTGTTTATAGTTTTTGACAGAGAGGATAAATTTAATGTCCGATGGAATTAGTTTGACTCTTCCTGCATGAATAGCTGCAAGGTTGGCTTGTTTAAGGATATCGACAATGTATTGTTCGATGAAGTATTGCAGGACAATGAAAACTTCTTTTGATATTTTGTGGTTGGGTTCGATTTCTCCTACGATTTGTCTAACTAATTTTACGAAGGGATATTTTGCGAAGGTGAGACAGTTGCTAATTTTCTGGAAGCGTTTTATTTCTCTTATGGCTACTGTACCGGGGCGGAATCGACGTGTTTTTTTGGTTGTGTCGTTTGTTATAGACAATGGTTGTTTAGAGCTTTTCTTTTTTGATTTTTTTACGACGAGAGATGAGTGTATGAATGGGGTACTTCCACCGCCTAGGAAGTTGATATTTAGTTTATTGAAAAGTATGTTTAGTTCAGTGTCATTTCTTACACTGAGTTCAAGGTCTCTAATGGTGATGCGGATACGTTTGTTGTTTTTGGCGGAAGTGGATGCGAGTTTAAGAATTTCAGTAGTGATATATTCTAGTGCAGCAGCAAGGCATACAGGTGCGTTACATGAGACCATAATTTTTGAGTATCCGAATTGTCTAAGGAATTTTTCGGTTATAGAAGGGGGAAATATGATACCAGCTTTGTTTTGACGGCTACTTCCATTGCATTCTTTTGAGTTGTATTGTTTTACTGCTGTTATAGATTCTGATATAGTGAGTTTTGCTAGTTGTCCTGATAGTATGATTTGTAAGGTGTTTATAATTTCTTTTTCTGATAAGGTTTTCTTTTTTGCTATTTCAGTGAGTTCTCTGACTTTATGTGATATGAATTTAGATATTATACATAGAAAGCTGTTAAGTTGTTGTTTTGCATTATAAGTAATACCATTAGTTTCGGAAATTTGTTTTATAATTTTAGAAATATAGGTTTCAAAAAAACGACTTTTCTTCTTTTTATAACAACTTTGTTTTTGTTGAGCGTCCATTTAATTGTGTATTCTAATCTTTTAAATGACTAAATTAGTGTCAGAAGTTAGATTTAAAGCAGTATTATCTGTTAAATAAATGAGTGGAATAACAAAACCTTCAATTACGCGTCTAGCAAGACGTGCTGGAGTAAAGAGTTCTTCAGATGAGTGTTTTGATACTATTAGGGGATTGATAAGGGATAAATTAGACGAAGTGATAAATGTTGCAATGGTTGTTAATTCTGAGCATCAGACAAAGACTTTGATGGTTGAAAATATTTATGATGCGTTACATTTAATGAATGAGAATGTTACACACTCAATGGATTTAGGTAAGACAACTTATATTAACTAAATAATTTTAAACTAATTAGTAGTTTAAAATGTTATGTGTGAATATCGTTCAATATCTACGTTCAGTATATACTCTAAAACTTTTCCATATTGGTGTTCTGACCACAAACAATCCAATAGGCAGTCGAGCTCACCATAAAAAACTTCAATATTTACTTTGATATTCTGTAGTATATTATATTTATACTACGGTTTGTATATCTTTAAGTTAAACGAAGGATGATACGTTAATAGCTGAGAGACCGTTGCTTGCAGTTGTTTGAAGTTGTCTAGCCATATTAACACCACCAGCGGTAGTTTGAGAGTTTCCCGAAGCATTGTACATAAGACCAGCTAGAGCGGTAGATGTATCGTTATCGAATCCACCCATAACTGTCATAGCGCCTTGTTGTAGGTCAAGATTGGGGTTAACAGCTGGTCGGAACCAGTCAGCAGAGCACGGTACTATGGGTAGATCACCACGGATTGGATCACCTTGAGAGCGGAGGCGACTATTTCTGTTTGCGTAGATGTATCTATCGTATACGATGGGTTGAACAGAATCCCCTGCTGCATTAAGAGCGGACATATTGGCTACAGGAAGAGAAGCTGAAGGAGCGACACTATCAGAGCCTGCGTAAGCAGATGCTAGTGCAGCGTTGTAGTTTCCGGATGCGTATCCGGCTTCAGTAGCAGGTACACCACCTGGTACTCCATTGTCAGAACTAGCTCTTCCACTGCATCCACGACCACTAGTACCGTAGTTCTCTTGCGCTCGGGGATTGTATCCCTCTTTAGCCATATTGCTGAATGTTAAGGGTTCGCAAGGAACGGCTTGATTTTGATAGCTAGGCATATTATATCTAACACTTGCTCCGTAATCTACATTAGAGAAGCGAGGGTTAAGAATAGCTTGGTAATTTCCTGGAACGGAAAAGAATTGACCTTTTGCAGCTGCAGAAGGAGAAGAAGCTGCAATACGCTGTACTTTTGTCTGCATACTCGGGAGCATACCAAAACCTTCAGAAATTCGAGATGCGCCTGCAACTTGGAAGTTAGAAATTGCAAATATAGTCACCATAAGTGCGACAAGTGTTACTAAGAATTTTCCATCAAACATTTTATTTATTCATATACAAGAGAAAAATAATAAAAAAGTAATATTTATGTTAATCTATCTAAAAATCTTTCTTATTCCAATATAGCACCAGCCCAACCTACAAGAAGAGATAATTCACACGTTTCTGGGTTTAAAAACAGTGGTTTGTCGAAATCATATTTATTAATTTTAATCAGTCTCCTAAACTGGTTAGGGGTATATTTCTTTTTGTGGAATACGACGATAGACTTTGTTCTTAATTTCCATATTTGGCTTCTGTTGCAACTTCCACAAGACTGGCTGCATGGATTACAGTAATCTCCGCAGAAGCAGCAAGTTCCTGGTTCCTCCTCAAAAAATTCAGTTTTTTCATATATTTTATCGAATAGTTCAGACATTTAATTTTTTAAAATTAAATGTCTGAACTATTCAATTTTAATTTTGTATATTTTGCTCTATATAATTCAACGGTTCTACAGTCTCCAAATATATTGTTAAGATTTTCAGTGTATATATCATACGCTGTTGTTCTTAATGTATTTATATTTGCGGTATTATTCTGCATTATCAAACCTGATGTGTTTAACAGTTCTCTGAAGTTATTAAGATAATACTGTCTGTCTTCTTCCTTGATACGATATCTTCCTTGATTTACAAGGATATGTTCAATGATGTCCTTATAATCAGTGAGATTATTATCTGAAAAAGGGGTAAGTAGACTTGAGATAGTGTCAGGGAGTAAAAACGTTTCATCTGTGTATGGAGCTGGTTTGAATTCAGAGAAATCTGTGGAAATAGTATATACTACATCATCCTTGCTCATAGATTTGATGACTGTATCGTATTTAGAAGCGATAAGTTCCATAACGTTGTTGGTTATTTCTTGGAAATTTTCTACGGGTATATTATTCTGTGTTAGAAAATTCACCATATCTGATTTGACAGACTCCAGATTGTCGTATAGTTTTTGGGCTGCGTAATAGATGAAGAATAGGTTAGAAGGGAGAGGTATATTGCAATTTTTACACCTTAAAAAAACATTAGTAAAGGATTCTATTTTTTCATCTTGGGTTGGAGATAGAATATAATCAAATACCTGTCTTGCGTTTCCAGATTCCATGAAAGGAATGTAAGTATCTACAATGGAAATTTGGAGTTGATATGTGGGTATATTTTTTATTATATAGTTAATCAAGTCTATTGGTGTTCTTTGCTCCAATTCATATTTATTAATTGAAATAAGGTCTGAATAAGTTTCGTTTTTGTAAATAAATCTTCTCATGTCTTCTTGGTTATTGAAAAGGGGTTGGTGGAATTGTGTACCTGTCATAAAGTTGGCTAGTATTAAAAGATTTTCTGAATCTGCGAGTGAAGGTTTGATATCGCTTATTGATTTTATGAGAAGTGTGAGAATGTCCTGAACTGTGCTTGTTTTATACATATTGATAAATCCATAGTGTGTATTTTTGATGACAACGTGGGATTTTCCATAGTCGATAATAACGGGTATAATATGGGTAGATATCCTAACAATTTTGTTATGGTTTAAAACGTAATCAATTTGCACAGGGGAAGACAGTCGTTGAATTACTATATTCCAAGGGGTTAGGTCGTAATGAGTGAATGAACAATGGTTTTGTGCTACCTGTAGTGCAAGGCATAGCTGAACTATGATAAGAATGTATTCTTCAAAGTTGAAATTGTTTTTGATATAGTCGCTGAAACTTTGACCGTCAATATGTTCTGTGATAACGCTATAAGAGTCATTATTTTTATATAATCCGAAGATGTACGCAAAGTTGGGTATATGTTTCAGAAGTTCGTTGATGCTTTTTGTTCCAATGAAAGCTTCGTGGATATTCTCTTTGATTTTGACTGGGTCGCTTGTGGTTTTAACTGCAAGTGGAAAGTCAGCGATAATGAATTTTTTTACGACTCCAGTTTTGTTTTTATGTATCTGTTCTCTTTTTTGTGCAAAATCTTCAAAATCATATTTTTTATTAATCATATTAATAACCCAATGAATACCTTGTAAAAGACTATGGTTGCGAAAAGAGTTTGGAAAAGTGGAAATATCATTGATACTTTTATTAGTGTTTGGGTAGTATAAAGATAGTCCTCTAAATTCTTTTTGAATTTGAAGATCAAGTGGTGATACAGCATTGTATAGGTAGGTTCCTGTTTTTTGTTTGAGATTTACTAGGGTTTTTTGCATGTAGTCTAAGATACCGTTTTTTTGGAGATATGTTTCGTAGAATATTTTTGCGTTTATGGCTATTTGACGGCATTCGTCATCGTGATCTCTACACCATTGAATTTTCTCAATGAGATTTGAAAGGTCAGCGTTAATAGAGACATAGTGAGTTCCTGGAATAAGAATATCGGTATACCACATTCTCCATTCAGAATCAACCAGAAGGATAACAGATCCCATACTGAGTTCAATGGAAAGGCGAAAAGCGGATACGTGTCCATCTATGTTGATTATGTATTTATATTTAGATTGTTCTACACGGTTTAAACTTTGGACAAGAGGTGGCATCGTTTTAATATCTATAGTTTGTAGGAAAGGGTTTCCAGATAGTTTTCTGATCCTAGCATTCCAGTTGGTGATACCAGCGTCGATTAGAAATACTCCGTTTTCATCAGGGGGAGTTGTTGAGGAAATATGTGCTACTTTTAGACGCATATTTGTTTCTATGGTTACACCGCAACCGGTGCTTCCTCCTCTGAATACAGCAGTTGGTTGTTTGGAGTTCCAAGGAGTGTCGAATACGTCGGTGTAGGAGTTACAGTTGGTGATAAATATTTTACCTTCTTTAGATTGAACTCTTGACCAATCTTCGTGAGTAGGGCAAGGTATATCAGCGTATCTATTAGTGACGCTCATGGAGAGTATAGGTGTGTATTTTTCGTAGTTGTGTGAAACGAGAGGTTTATTTTCGTTTTCCCATAGATTGTAGTAGGGTTCGGTTCCGTTTTTAGAGAGGATTGGGAAGTCTCTTCTGTTCATGAAGAATTCAATGTCTGGTATGGATCTTTTTTCACATAGTTCTTCTAATAGGTTTTTCATGGTTGAAACATTAGAATCACCTTCGCTAATAGGGGTTTCATTTCTTAGGATACAGTTGTTTGCATACCAAGCACTTATGTTGTGGTTGATAGATTCCGGTCTGAAGTTGTGTCTTCCTCCCCATTTGTTAGGTCCTTGTTGTTCATTAACATAGTTGAAGAATATATCTAAGTTTGTTTTATATTCTATCCTTTTTCTTGTGGTTTTGTCGATAGAGAAACTCCAGTTATTGTATTTTTTGCTCCAATATCTTTTAAATTTGTATATTTGAAATAATTTATTGTTGAGTGTTGGTATTTGAATATTATCAGCCCATTCGTTTATAAATTTATTTTTAGAGAAAGGGAGAAAGACAGCGAGTTTGTTGTCTTTTATTTTGACGAATATTCCTTTTTTGAACTTATTGAAGATGTACCTGAAAGTATTTATAACAGTTGTTGCTGACAAGTCCTTGTATTTGTCCCATTGTAGAGTTGGTTGATTTCTAAATATGTTTCTTTTAAGGGATATTTTAGAAGAGCAAATATTCCCGTTGGTAGCATCCCTGTATTGCTGAAATTGTTCTTCGTCACCTGCTGTAAATTGTGTTTGCTTAAACTTTGTATATCTCGGGTTTGTTGCTGCTTTATCCTTTTCTTTGATATCTTTTACCTCTTTACATATAGAGTTAGATGTATAATAATCTGGATATATTTGAAAATGGGAAGTAGAAGTCATTTTATATAATGTTAATATAAAATGAAACAAAAATTCAAAATTATTTCCTATTTTTAATTTTTTTAATCTTAATTTTATCTTGGTCTCTTTCATATCCTCTTCTAGCTTCAAGTAGTTCTTGTAGAACTACTTGAGGGTTATCTATTCCATGTTCTTCAAGAACTCTTATAGCATCTTCTTCAATTTCAGATTTTTTCTTGGAGGTTCTTATAGGTTTACTTTCTAAGATGATTGCTGTGTTATCGTATTTGACTCCAGGTTGATCCTTTTGTTTAAGATAATCTATAATATACTGCTCCATTTGCTTTGATTTTTTACGAAGAATTCGTAGATGTGTTGAAACATGTTTTATTTCATCTTTAATTTGGTTAAGTTCGTTGACATAACTCTTAATCATTGTATTATTTATAATTATAGTATTCTTTAAATTTAATGACTGAAGCTTCTGTACAATTAAATTTAAAGAATATTATAATTATAGAAACTAAAATGAATTCAATATTGATAAAAAGAATACCTATTTTATGTTGTAAAAAATATAATATTTTAAGTAATAATTATACTTATCTTAAAAAAAATAGAATCGTATCTGAACTACAGTTCGATAATACAGAAGAAACTTTTAAGTTTAAAACTACAATGGAGCTATTTAGATCATGGTTTATATTCCGGTTGTGTGGAAATAAACTACTTGTAAAGAATAGTGGTGTTATAGTAGACTTGAGTGAAAAAGTGTTAGGTAAAAAAATTATGTCGTTCATTATGAAACAGACATTTTTTGGACATTTTTGCGCTGGTGAAGATTCTGAGTCTACCAAACTAACAATTAAAAAGTTAAGAGATATAGGGGTAGGGACAATTCTTGACTATGCTATTGAAGGAAATAAATCATTTTATGACGAGCAAGTTTATGACACAAATATGGTTAATAATTTATCTTGTATTAAAAACACAGGAAAAGGAGGATTTTCTGCTATAAAGTTTACTTCATTATGTAAGTCTGAATTACTTATTCGTATCTCCGAAATTCTAGTAGAATCAAAGAATATTTTTATGACTTTTGCACATGCTGATAATAATTATATAACTCTTGAAAATTTCAAACAACTTCTTCAAAATTTTTACAGTCATGATAAAATAACAGAAATGTTTAATATTATAAATACAAGTGGAAATGGCTACATTGACTATATTGAATGGGTAAATCACTTAAACCCTGATAATTTAAGTTTGGGTATACTTACACAATACAGAAATGAGTTAAATAATTTAGAACAACATATGTACAAAAGCATGTTAAAACGTATAGATATTTTGGCACAATCGGCTTCTAATAAAGGTGTTTATTTGCTGGTAGATGCTGAGCAGAGTTATTTTCAACCTGCTATTGATTATTTGGTTACACATTTACAGCGTAAGTTCAATAAAGAGCAACCTGTTGTATTTAATACAATTCAGTGTTATATGAAGGGTTCAAATGAACATGCGGTTGTTGAGTTAGAACGTGCGAAAAGAGAGGGTTTCAAGTATGGTGTGAAAGTTGTAAGAGGTGCTTATTTGCTTATGGAGAGGGAAATTGCCTTTAAAAAAGGTTGTGAATCACCAGTTCATAATACAATTAAAGAGACACATGATAACTACAACCATATTATGTATATGATGTTATTGAATAACAGTATATGTGATGTGTTAATAGCAAGTCATAATGAAGAGTCTATAAAGAAAGCTGTATCATATATGTCTTCTCTTGGTATTAATAGAAACGGAAATGGAGTGTATTTCGGGCAACTTTTTGGAATGTCGGATCATGTGAGTTTTGCTTTAGGAAGAGAAGGGTATGGTGTGTATAAATATATTCCTTATGGTCCTGTTCAAGAAGTTATACCTTATCTTATTCGTAGGGTTGAAGAGAATGCTGATATTATGAATGGATCTAAAAAAGACTTGCAGATGATACAAATAGAAATCACAAGGAGATTTAAATTTTAATAAAATCAATTATATGTTATTATAGAATAAAGAATGTCAAAATATGAAATCAAGAGATGGGATATTATAATGTCTGGAAACAGTACATTTAAAAGTCCAATTGTGTATATTAAACCGGACTTAGATTTTCTTGAGTTTGCTAGAGCGAATAATTTCGCTCTTATGGCAGTTATTGAAGGAACAGGACTTCAATATGACGGTAATCAAATACCTGCTATTGTAAATAAAGGGTGTTCTTTACCAAATTGCCGTCCTAATTTATCTGAAGCAACTGGAGAATATGTAATTACCCTTGATTCTAACTCATATGGGTATCCTAAAAATGGTCAGTTAGGAACTGTTTCATTTTTAGGACTTAATAAAGTCCCGACAGATGTAAATGAAAATGAAGTAGTTTCAAATCCTTCTCAAAATATGCGCTCTGTTAATGAAAATAAGAATATGAAGGTTTTTCCTGTAGTGGAAAAAAAGAAGTTAAATTATATAATTATTTTAGGGTTATTGATGTTATTGGTGTTATTGTATTTTTTAGCAAAAAAGTTATGCGAAGAAGAGTAAGTAAAGAGTCTTTTTAAAATTTATGAAATTTTAAAAAGAATTGTGAAGTTTGTATTTATCTCTTTTTCGTCTTGTAACTAAAATGAATTTAGAATAGGGAAATTCGTAGTTTAAAAATCTTTTAAAGATAATTCTTGAATGATATGTAATGGAAATGTTTCCATTTATAATAGATTTTTTTAGACAATCTGGTTTGATCCATCCTATCCCGTTTGCATCGTTTCCTTTAATGTGGTCTTGGATATCAACGTAGCATTCTGGGGTATTAAGATAGAAGTAAGAAACTCTGTTCTGGATAACAGTTTTTTTGGTGAAGTCAGACTCTGAAATCACAAGTCCTGTTTCTTCTAAAACTTCTCTTTTAGCGCAATTGATTTCTGTTTCTGCGAAGTTAAGAGTTCCTTTTGGGGCTCCCCAGAGATTACCTCTTGATTGAACAAGGAGTATTTTGTTACTTTCTGTGTCGTGTATAAAGACACCTGCCTTTAGTATTTTTTTTCTAATCTTGTAATATAAATCTTTATTATATATGTACTTCTTTGATTTCAGTGTACAACAACCTTCAGCACATGTGAATATTTCCATTCTCTTTATATATAGATACAAAATCTTCTTAAACCTTAACTTGAAGATAATGTACCTTTAAAGACTTGGTCCTACCTATCCTAATAGCACGTCCTAATATTTGCGTTTGTGTGTTAGTAGTCATTTCATGATATAATATAATGTCGGTTGCTTCCTGAAGGTTTATTCCAGCTCCGTTGAAGTTAGTATTCAAGAATATTACCGTTGTTTCACCATTCTTGAATTCGTTTAAACTTTTCTGTCTAGAACCAATTGTGCCTTTTATTTGAGTGAATGATATATTATTTTCTACAAGGGCTTTACAGATAGGAGTAAATGTATTATCGAAAGCTGAAAAAATTATGAATTTACCATGTTTATTATTATTAATGATATCTACAATTTTTTCTAGTTTAGTCATAGTTCTAGTTTCTTCTTTTGTTTCTTCATTTGTTTCTTCATTTGTTTCTATGTATATAAGTTCTTTAGTATCTACTGTTGTTCTACATAGAGGACAAGATGAATGGGAAGTGAGCCAAGTGAGAAGACATTGTCCGCAAAAAAGGTTTTGACATCCAGGTTCCATAACAGGTTCCGTAAGAGGTTCAAGGCATATATGACAAGATCCTTGTAGCATTTCACGAAGTTTCCCATCTAGTTCTTGAATTTGAGAGTTTATCCTAGTTTTTCTTTCAGTCCATTCGTTAAGACGGTCTTCGTCATTTCTAATTGTGTATATCCTGATTTTCGCTTCTATTTCTTCAAGTTCTTCAAGTTTCTTTTGTTTTACCAGGTCAATGATGTTTCCTGTTTTACCTCCTCCTAGAGCTGTTATTGCTCCTTCTATATTACCAGCTTCAATCATATTTTTTATAGAGTCAGTTACAAATCCTCTAATGGAGTTTAGTACTGGGTTGTAGCATTCGTGGTATTCATAACTTGTAGGGGGCATATTGAAAGAGGAAGTAACAAAAGCGGGATCGTTTCTAAAGATCATACCGTCAAATTGTGTTTCAAAATCCCACCAACTATTTCCTACGATTTCTCTCATAAAACTGTTTCTGCAGTTACGGTGGTTTACAGTAATAGAATTTGGAGTAGCTGTAACGAACCAATAGAATCCAGCGTGAACTTCTTTCATACCAGAAACTCTTAGATGTCCTGGTTCTTCAAATATAAATCTTTTCCATGCGTAACCTTTGTGAGATATAATTAGACTATTGTACATAGAAGGTGTAACAAGGACGACATCGCACTCTTCAGGATCTACATTATCAATATGTTTTCTTGACGAGACAGTACCTACTCTAAGAGGTGTATGTTTTAATTCTTGCTCCCATTGACCGATAATAGATTGTGAAACTAGAACTAGAGTTGCAGAGAATTTATCATATCTTTGAATAACTCTTTTTTTAATTCTACCACCTGCTTCTGAAGAAAAAATTTCAAACACATAAGGTGTTTCTACATCCCATTCCATCTTATCTCTAAGAATAAGACCTATCATAGAAAGAGTATTGTGAGTAACAGTAAAATCTTGTAAAAGAAATCTATGGTTTCCATCTAAAGTAAATCCGTAATAATCTCCTTCTCCTTTTGAAATTATATTTATATCAGTACATAACTGATTATCATCAGGATGAGTACTATCTTCTTTCCTGTTTATTAAGACAGGAATATCTGTTATATTCTCTCCACTTATTGTAATTCTATCTTCTTTAGCAAGATCTTTAGCCAGAAAACCTAAAGATCTTGCTAAAAATATTATATTCTTTGACAAGATCTCTTTCTTTTGTGCTATTTCATAAACTCCATTCTTATAAAAACCAGCAGAATCTAAGAGACCTGCTAAAAGTTTTAATCTATTCCTTCTTGAATTTATTAAATAACAAGATGGAATATGTTTGTTTGAAAAAATATTGTATTTTTTAAGAGAATTTACAATTTTGTCGTAATCATTAAATGTTTGGTATAAGTAATCTATTACCTTTTGATCAGTTATTGTTTTTGAACTACTACCTAGCCATAGACCAATAAAATAAGGATCTAAATCAACTTCCTTTTCTTGAAATTCTACACAAACTCTATATCCCTTCAAATCTCTTTGAATATATGTAGGAAGTTTTAGGTATTGTCTTACTTCTATATCAACTCTTGGATCAATATTTAAATTATCATAAAACTCAGTTGCTTCTTGATATGCTCCGGTTTTGTAATTAGAATATGAAGAGAATAAGAAAGATTTAGATTTAAATCGTATTTTATCAGAACAAAAATAAAAGACATCAATTCTATTTAATTGCTCTTTAATTCTTTTAGGTTGTGTCATTTTTAAACATAAAATATGAGATTCATTAACAGTATAATCATCACCCCCTGATTTTTGATGAATAGTATACATATTTTCTCTTCCTTTAGCAAGAGACAATACATTTCTTGGAGTTGAATCATCCCCCATAAGTAAGTCTCCAACATTTATATCTTGTACTTTTTTAATACTTCCATTGTAAAGAAGTATTTCTGTATCAAGCTCAAAACATTTTCCGAATCCAGTTGGGTCTGCATTTACTCCAATATTAGATTCTTTAATAAAGTAATCTCTTTCAACTTTCTTTTCTCTTTCAAAAGTTTCCATTTGAAATATACTTGCAAGTTGATGAGGGAAAAGAGTAACATTCAGATTTCTTGGTTGAATAACCATTTGTATATTTTCTACGACTTCCATTGTTTTATTAATTTAATACAAATTAATAAACCATTATTTTATTGAGCTTGAGTTAAAACTTCTTTCCAACGTATAACTCTTTCTATTTCTGTAATATTCTCAACATAAGTTATATAAGAGTTTCCATTAGTAAATTCTTGTATCCACGTCATATAAGGATCTGAATTTTCGTATCCAATCTCTCTCAAAGTATAAAAATATTGTAAATATTGTTTTATTTTTTCTTTGAATTGGACTAAACATTCAACACGTCTCGTTAGTTCTATTATATTATTTTGAGGTAGTGGTACTAATCTATTATTCAAACACAAATATTTTGTAGGAGCTGTTATATTAACATATCCTCTAAGAAAGTTCATATCAACATCTATCATTTGTTGTTTTCTTACAGGTTCTTCTGTTATCTCTTCAATAAAATTAATTCTTTGTAATATTTGATTATCATTAAGATCTGATTTTGTATTGTATTTAGTTAAGACGTAGACAGTGTACTTATTCATAAGATAACTGGGTGATAGTTTGGAGCAGCTGTTAATAATATTTATGGCTTCTGTTTTATTTTGGTCGATATTCTCAAATATTTTATTATATTTGTTTGTTAGGATCGATGGGTGAATAGGCATATACACATTTCTAACATCTATTCTGACAATATCTTTTAACAACTCTGCATAATGGTTATTATTTAATATCCAATCGAGAAACATTTTAGGGGTATAAGTAGCAAGTTTGGTTGTAGAAACCTTACCGCAATACTCATCTGCAGCTGTTTTAGACGAGCGTTTTTGTACTATATCGTAATAGTCATCCTGACCGTAGAACTTAAATAAATCTCTAACATTATTTGTTATTTTCCATTTATGTTTCTCTTGATGATTTTCTAAAATACTTAGAGCACTCACTAAAAATCTATACATATCGAATCCTGGAATCATATGTTTCATAATACCAACAAATGTTAACCCTTGTAATCCATATACTTTATTGTTAATTTTAGCAGAAGAATTACCGTAGTCTATTATAACAGGTAAAGTTGTTGTTGTAATTGTATACGTACTGTTGTCTATTGATACATTATATTGTAGAGGTTTTTCTTTTGTCATTATATTAGAAGTGTGTAAATCGTAGTGTGTGAAACTACATTCTTTTTGAGAAATTTCTAGAGTAATTAGAATTTGAACAAAAATTTCTAGAAATTTTTTAAAATTTTTGTATGTCTCATTTTCCTTAAAATTTCTTATTATACTTGATACAGCAGGACCATCTGCTCTTTCGTATATAATATAAGGTGTTCTTTTGTTTCTTCCTCGGGAGAAAGCACATAAAGTACCCGAAGGATCTTTTACATTAGCAAATGGATTGAAACATTTAAAAATACCCAACACATATGCTAATGTTGGAACATAATAACGTAGTTTATTGAGAGCGTTTACTCCTAAAATATACTCACGATATAATTGTTTTTCTGATATATTATTTTTTGTTACTTTCAATATAACATTAATATTGCTATTTTCATGAATGATAGATGATTTGTAAGCTGTACCGAATACACTTGAAACATCTATTATTTCCATTTTCTTTAACCAACTTGTAGATTTGATGTCAAGTATATAAGGTTCTTCTATACTATTTTTTTTTTTGGAACTTTGTAGAAACGTACTAAATAGACATAATATTGCATTCATATCTATGCTATTCATAAATGTTTGTTCTAAAATTTCATTTACAGTATTAATTGATACTTGACTGATATTGTCTAAATATTGATTTCTTATAATACATGTTGGTTGAACTTTAATTAATTCTAATATATCTTGTTCTTGAGAAGTTTGTCTTCGAATCATTTCTTATATTAATTATATTTTTATAATATAATAAAATAAAATTAGTGTGTATAACGATTTTCATGCATATTCATTACAGCCCTAGACATCCTTGATTTTTCAGAATCTTGAGGATTTCTAACATCTTGCATCCTTTCTCTCATAGGAACTTGTGTAGGTACAATGTATCCACCGGGTTGAAGTTTAGGAGCGAGATGATACTCTCTTGAAGAGTTGTCGGAGTTTCCTCTACTAACATTTCCAGGATTTATAGACATATTTGTTAAAGGAGTATTTCTATCTAATTGAATTGTATTAGTGTGGTTTACGGTCTTGTGAATATTTTCTCGTGTGTTAGTATGTGATTTATATTTTGGAAGTCTTCTAGATAGTTCGATGTTGTTATGAATGTAAGAAGATTGGTCTGTACCGCTCACGGTTGTGTTGTATTGTATGTTTCTAAGATCTTTAGTTTTTACATCTGACAAGTCTATTACATCTTCAATGTTTGTTACATTTAGATTTGAACCGACATTACTGAATACCGAATGAGAATTGGTATCTTGAGTGTAAGGATCGGTGTTTTTCGTTGAGTTATTAACGTAGTGTTGAGAAGTTCCAACGTTGGTATGAGTTCTAGCATATACCATGTTTCTATTAACTTCCTTGGTTGGTTCAATAACATGCTGGGTGGTGCGATCCATAGTTCTAATTCCAGATGTTGCTGAAGTCTTAAGAGTCGGTTGAATAACGTATTTAACTTCAAAAGGTTCTTCAATAGGTTTTTGAACTTTATATACGGCTGTAGGTCTCACGAATGAATGTAATATTTGATTTTTAACTTCTTTTGTTTCTTGAGCAGTTCCACATGTTCTCATCTTCTTTGAAAAATCAACAAAACCTGGTTGAGTTGAAGCTGAAGTCCATATACGAGGTTGCCTTGAAAGAGGCATTAATTCTTCTTGAGACATTACAGGAGGGTGAAATGCTCCATCTTTCATAATTGTTCTAGAAGAGTAAGATTGTGTTTTATTTTGTCCAATACCTTGTCCTCCGTTGTTTCCATTATTGCTATATGATATACTAACCATAGGATTTACTCCTCGTGTGTATTTTAATATAGCTTCACAAGATCTGTCTCCGGAACCGTCAATAGAATCTGTGATAGCATTAGTATCGCCTACTTTGTCAATCCTTCTAGTTGTAATTGATCTGGTGGGATCACGAATCATATTTAAATTAGTAGACCACCCTTCTACAGAAGGTAGTGTTGATTTTCCGTAATTTGTAATTCCACTATATGAAAATGCCATATTATTTCTTTCTTATATACAATAACTTTTTATAACAACTTTGTTTTTAACTTGTTTTTTTTTTGTGTAGTAATAATAAATGTCAAAAACTGAATTAGAAATAAGACAACAAAGAATTTGTGTAGAAAAGGTTAAGGAATCTGATTCTTTAGAATTATACGAAATGAGAAAAAATCCTGTCAATTCTCATAAATTTCAAAAACTTAAGGCAGCCTTCTTAACAAAGAAACTTTGGCCAAGAGGAGCAAATATTAAAATCTTCTTTATGGAAAACGGAAACAATGTTCCGAGAACTTCTCTAATACAAATAGAAGGATCTAGAGATGAGAAAGGTAATCCTCTTCAAATGGACCCTCTTCAAACTTCTCTTACTCCCAAAAAAGGTACTCCCCTTGCAACTGTAGAAGCGGTTAAGAAGATTATTATTGAGAGAGTACAACCTATCGTAGGTTTAAAATTAGAATTTACAAAAGATATTAATGATTCTAACATTCGTATCACTTTCGATCCCAAAGGAGGTGCTTGGTCTCTTTTGGGAACTGATTGCGATGCTAAACAATTTAAGGGACAACCAACTATGAATTTGGGTTGGTTAGATGTAGCAACTACTATTCACGAATTTGGACACGCGTTGGGTATGATTCACGAACACCAGAATCCTTCTGGAAATTTGATTCAATGGGATGTACCTAAAGTATTGCAATGGGCAAGAGATACTCAAGGATGGGATGAGCAAACCACAAAACACAATATTATTGATAGATACAACGACGACGAGATTAATGGTTCTTCATTTGACCCGAAGTCTATTATGCTTTACTTCTTCCCTGGTTCTCTTACTTTGAATAACAAAGGAACACATCAAAATCTAAGGCTTTCAGGACATGATGTGGAATATCTAAACAAGATGTACCCTAATTCTCCAGAAGATCCCAATAAATTTATGCTTGATAATTACAATATATCTCTTGATAAGGCAACTGGAAGAGAAGAAGGAGGTAGTAAAACTTTTATTTATATTATAATCGCACTTATTATAGGAGCTTTATTATGGTATTTGTATCCAAAATTCAAGGAATGGGAAGAAGCTAAATTGGTAAATCAAACTTTTCAATTGGCTTCAGAGTTTGGATTATAGATTTAATAACTTTTCTAAACAGGAAAACAACTTTTAAATTTTTAAAAACTACTTGTATTTTATTTTAAATTAAGTTTGATTTTTTTTTTGTTGCCTATAAGAAAATGCCAAGTAAATTAACAACCAAACTCAAACAAGAAGAATTTTATTGTGTAAGCTGTCGCGGGCGTGTAAAGGTAGAAGGAGGGGATATTTGCGTAAAGATTTACAACAATAGTAAAACAGGACGCTCTACTCCTGCTCTTAGGGGTCGATGCTCTAAATGTGGAACTAATCTAACTAAATTTATCAAAACAACTTCTACTTCTGCTATGCTTTCAAAGTACGGTGTATGTTAAAATAATAATAATAATAATAATATATTATTATAAATGAATCGAGATAGAAAAATAACTCTTTTATTATTATCAATAGTTATAACAACTGTAATAACTATTTTTTCATATTTTGGATTCTTTCGCTATATTAAACTACATTTGATGTCTTCTGAAAAATTTATTAGAGACTATAGCAAACTTCCACGAGCAGATAAAGATAGAGTTGTTGTGTCATTTACAACAACACCAGATAAAATAGATAAACTGAGACCTATGTTAAACTCAATATTAGACCAAACCGTAAAAGTAGATCAAATAGCACTGAATATTCCATATATGTGTAAAGGAAATCCGTACGTTCTCCCAGATGGCTACCAGGATATTGCTAATCTTTATAGAACTGTAAAGGACTACGGACCAGGAACAAGTTATATTCCTACTCTATTGAGAGAGGGAGAATGCGGTACTAAAATTATATACCTCAAAGACGATCAGGTATATGGTAAAAATCTAATTGCGTCTCTAGTTGAGGCTTCTAATAAAAATCCAGACAAAGCGATATATACAAAAGATGGAATGGACCCATCAGGAGGAGTTTTGGTAAAACCAGAATTCTACGACTGTGATGTCCTCGGTCATACTCAAGAAAACTTCGATGATAGTTGGTCTGTAAACAATCTCAATGTAGGAAAAGTAAAAATTGACACATCCGAAACATATAAATCATTTATGATATAAGAATTTTATACTGTTTTCAGTATAAAATAAGTATTTATTATTGTAACATTATTATAATTGATTTTAAACAATAAGATTCTTTATAGAAACAAAATGTCACAAACTAAAAAAGAAAAGAAACATAGTCTTGGTCAGTTTTTCACAACAAATCAAGAGTATATTCTTCAAAACTTAAATATTCCCGAAGATATTATAACTGTAATTGAACCATTTACAGGTGATGCTGACTTATTAAATTTCTTAGACCAAGATAGATATATTATTGAATGCTTTGATATCGAACCAAAGCACGACTTTATTATTCAAAAAGATACTATTCTACACCCCCCTGATTATAGAGGTAAATTTATTCTTACAAATCCCCCATTTTTAGCGAGGAATAAATCAAAAGATAAAACTCACTTTGATAAATACAGAGTAAATGATTTATATAAGTGTTTTATTAAAGAATTATTTTCAAACACTCCAATAGGAGGTATTATAATCATCCCGTTGAATTTTTGGTGTTCTATTAGAAAAGCTGATGTACAACTGAGAAAAGAGTTTTTGAATATATTTGAGGTTGTTCATTTAAATATTTTTGAGGAGCATGTATTTGAAGATACAACTGTTACGGTTTGTTCTTTTCAATTTACATTACGAACAGAAACTTCTTCAAATGAAATAAATGTCAGCATCTATCCATCAAATATTCTAATAATGACAACTCTAACTAGTTCAAATAACTATATGATGGGAGGTGATATCTATAATTTGGAAACAAAGAACGAATATAAGATTACTAGACTGACAAGTAAGAATAAATCAAAACAAAATACAAACATACTTGTAAAGTGTATTGATGATAACGAAAATAGTAAGATTGGATTATCTATTGTTAATGACAATAATATTTACATTGACGATACTCCAAACCAAACAGCAAGAACTTACGCAACGTTAGTTATAGAACCACAAATAAACTTGGAAAAACAACAAGATTTAGTTGAGAGGTTTAATAAGTTTTTGGAAGACTTTAGAGAAGACTATCATTCACTATTTCTAAATAATTATCGAGAAAGCAAAGATATAGCCAGAAAAAGAATATCATTTGATCTTGTTTATAAGATAACTGAATTTATTTTAGATAATAAAATGTAATTTTAGAAAACTGAATTTATACTTATTAGTATAAATTCGTATTCCAATATGTATGAAAGTTATACATATCACCGATGTATATATATTCCATGATATGACTGTATTTCTTGTCGTTTAACAAGAAATTGAATTTGTTTAAATGCTTGTGAGATATATCACCATCCAAAATATTTATAAAATATACATTTTGTGAATTATAAATAAGTAAGTGCTCTAACTGACTTTTAATAAAGTGATACACTTCACGAAGAGACCGAGTTTGAGCTCCTCCATTACCACAAACCATTTTCAAGTTAAAATAAAATATTTTATCGTCTTTACATATCATTCTATCAAAATCTTCTGTCCACTCAAAACCATCTTCATCCTTCATTGGATACATTTTCTCACATAAACGATAATCACACGTATTCAATCTTAATTTGGTCTTTGTAATTTCCAATCTTGTTATACAATGAAGTAATTCAACCTGGTATATTTCACATTCGTTTCTTTTCCCATTTACGTACCAAGACGATTCTTTACGCCACTTTTTAGTTTGTAGATAAGAAGGAGTAATTTCGAAATGAAAATCAAATATTCCAAGAGTTGTTTCCTGAACATCCCATTGCGTACATTGTAAAGTCATTTGACTTTACGATATTAAATTAAATTTTAAATTCGTTTTTATAAATCAATCGCGAACACATTCACATAAGTCTCCTGAATATCTCCATAATAAGACTTGAACATTCCCTTTGAAGTAGGAGTATACATATACACATATGAGCGTCCCGTAACATTTCTCTTCAAATCTCGTTGATCTACATCACCTATCTTCTCAAAATATGATGTCCTCATAATCTCTGTGTCCATTATAGGAAGTATAACAATCCCTTCCCACTCTTTCCTTTTACCAGCGAGATCAACATCAAAAATGTCAGGACAAAAAGGCTTGAGTGGGGAATTATCATCTGTTAGAAGAAGGTTTAGAGGCTCTGGTATAAGATTTGAACTCTTCGGGGGGAGAACAGATAGAAGTTGCTGGTAAGGAAGGAATGGAATTGTTCTTCCGTATGTAGGACAAACAAAGGTCGATAAATGTTGTGCTAAAATACTCGCAGAAGGAGCGTAGTTATAGGGAAACTGCCACTTCCAGTTTGGAACTCCCTTTGTATAATATGAAATAACCCACTGAAGACCTTCAAAATAGTCATGACATATCTTCTCAATACCAATTTCTTCTGGAAAATGTTCTTCACAATATGCTTCTCTATATCTTTCAATATCTAACTCATACTTTCCTTTATTTAGAGTAGCACAACTTTCAAGAAGAAGATCTGCAAAATAAACCTTCTTCTTATTTAGCTTATCTTCAAGGATTTTCTTTTCAAAATGTGAGATAGTTCCAAGAAATACTTCAAGAGATTCATGAATGAATTGAACCTTCCCTCCAACCTTTCTTGTAATATGTCCATAAGAACGCCCGACATCCCTGTAAACATCTAATATAATATCGATACCATTTTCTATTATTTCAAGAGAAGGAATATGTGGAAGAAAATCATTCCCGACCATAAAACAAAGGAATACAAAATCATTAATTGACGTCTCTGGATCAAAGGTGAATTTCTCTGATTTCCAACGAAGAATTTCAATAAGTTGTTCTCTAACTGTAGATATTCTGATACAAAGAAACTCATTGTTATAATCATACAAGTCATCCCGAAGAATATAAAAATCTCTAATATGAGTACTTAATGTAAGCATAATCAAGTCTGCATCAAGACCGTGAATACAATAACTATCACCTTCTTCCCCGTAATATCTAATATAACTAATAGCTTTTTGTTCACCTTCTCCAGGCGCCTTTTCAGATGAGAAAACAACCTCTATATTTTGCCATCTGATGTCTTCAGAAATACGCTGTTTGATAAAACGATCAATATATTTAGATAAATAATCCATAAACTTTGTGCCGGGTGTAATACAGTTTGCATCAAAATGCCCTATCATCTCTTCTTCGGTTTTCTCACTTGCGGATTTAAACCGTCTTTGCCTTTGTTGACTCTGTTTACTTTTAGGTGCCGGTCCGTCAATACATAATATTAACCTCTTTTTAGGATTAGTTAATAAAAATAGTCTTTCAACTGTAAGACAAATATCTTCGAAAAGTTTTTTTTGATGACTTAGACCATATGTTCTTGGTTTCTTATTTTTAAGAAACCTAGGATTTGGTTTATTATTTCCATATTCGTATATCTTTTGTGCTGAACTATGAATAACACCATTCATATCTATCATCATATTATCTATCTCAACATTAATATCAGTGAAGTTTTGATTACGTCTCAACTTCATAATATCTCTTGGAAATTGATTTCTAAAGTAAGAAAAAAAATGCTTGATACCCATTGTTTAATTTTGATTTTTAAAAAGTATTCTTCTTTTTAAAAATCAAAATTAAATTAAAAACAATAAGTCATTCCAATAACCCAGATTTTGAGATATAAAATTTACGATTAGTTTTATTATATAAAAAGTGTCTGAATTTGCAACAACTAAGAAAAATAATATTTTTTTATTAAATATTATTTTCAAACCTAATTCTATCTTCCTCCAAGAAGACGTTTTATTGGAACTTGTACTTCTTCTTCATCGCTTGAGTTCGCAAGAACAAGTAGAGCTCCTTGTTCTACAGTTTCATCCTCTATTAAAGCCTGAGACAATGTAAGAATAAGTTTCTCAAGTCTATCGATCTTACTACTCATTTTCTTTAATTCAGCGTATATAATACGGTCATTAGATAAAGAAGAAGATTGTTGTGTGTTGTCTTGATAAAAAGATTGTCTACTCCCGGCAGCAGGTGCAACTCCAGTTCTCTGCCAATTTTGAACTTCATCCTTCTTCATACTAGGGAAGATCCATCCCTCTCCATCCCTTAACCGAGCGTTCCACTTCCCCCCGAGATCTTTCAAAGCCTCTTTGTGTTGCTCTGTATTTCCACGAACAACAAAGGACTTTTCAGAGTAGTCTGATATAGTAATATTTGAGATAGTCATTTTGTTTATTATTGAATTGCTAATAATAATTTCAATTTTATTTTAATAATGTTTATTCTTAGTTGTATAATTTCTTTTATAGTATTTATATAAAAACATCAGTAGTAAAGAAACTACTAAAAGACCTGTCAATATAAAAAAGGCTTTTCCAGAAACAGTTTGTGATAAATCTACAGTTGAATCATTTTTAGTTGAATCATTTCCAACTAGTTTCTGTTGTGCTGTATCACCATTGGAATCACGACAGAAGTTATATACCCAACTAGATGCGGTTGATAGACAGTTGGTATCATCTCCACAATTCTCTCTGATACATGCAGATAAATCACTTGGAAAACATTTTCCTCCAACAAAATCTTTAGAGCAAGAATTAAAAACTTTCACGGGATCTACAGTTTCTCTAGTAGAATCTTCGATATCAGAACCGGAGCATGCATCAAAACAGTATCCTTGTGGAATAGCAACATTATTATTAGGTAAACAGGTACCTAAACGAGCTTCGTTGCACTTGGCAAGGCAATCTTTTGTGTTTTCTTTGCTCCCATCAACAGCGTCTTTTAGACATCCGATTTCAACTTGAGTAGTTTGTTGGAGACCAGGTACGGAGTTGTACCCAAATTTTTTCATTGCGTTTGCTACTATAACTTCTTCAGGTTCTTCAACTTTGTTTCTAGAGCAAGAACAATTACAATTTAATTGAGACATTTTATTTATACTTAATAAATTTATTTCAAAGTAAAATACTTAAATTATTTTTTTCGAGTTCTATCTTTGTACATTCTCTACAATAAGAATACAATAAAAAAACCTAAAAGCTATCCCCCTAATAAACTGTTTAAATTTTTGTTTAATAAGGTCTGCCATAATTGATTTATTATAATAAATCAATTATTATAATAAAATAAATCCTTAAGTGTATTACAAAAATGTAAGACTATATCTCAACAAAGTCATCCTTTTTTTCCTCGTCACAGGTCTTCTTTTTATGAAGTTTAGAGCGATCTAAAGGATGATCTGGTTTTGTTTCTTCAACTTGCTCCGTAATGATTGGAAGACACATTGGAAGTCTTCCAATATCAACTCTCAAATCCATCATTCCTGTACCAATGTTGGTTCTCTTTCCGCAAATAATAGAGGAGGATACACCGTTGGTGGGTTCAACATCTCCGTGAGAAGCTGCTCTCAAAAAATTATCCATAGTCTCTTCAAAGGAGGCTTTTCCCATAGGTCCAGCCTCGTCTTTCCTCATTGTGTATCTAGATATAGAAGAGATAGTCCCAGAGTATGTCATTCTTTCTACGAGAAGTTTGGTATGACATACTGTAATGCCTTCCATAATACTCATATATTCTTCAATAAGGAACTCTCTTGCTGCTTCTATACCAAGAGTGTTATATATATCCCATACATTGTTGGATACAACTCGTGTCTTATCTACAGATGGATGAGCCAGAAGTTTCTTGAAGTTTCCACCATCTGTGTCAATCATCCACTCGTCTCCTTCTTGCATATAGTAAATATTAGTAACACCTGCAATACCACAAACTAACATCTTCTCAATAACAGGTTGAACACTCTCTTCAAGGTAAATCAAAGGAGCATTTTCTGTATCAATAAAGAGAAGACGATTTTCTGGTAAGTTAATATTAGAAGTATCAACGAAAATATCAAACTGTCCTATTACCGGGGGGGAAAAGACACAACTAATATCATCATATTCACTCGAAATCAAGTCTGCTATGTTTTTCATTGATAGTTTGTATTCAAATAAGATTTTCATATTGAGTTTGACCGAAATACAATTTGAGTATTTTGTGAAGTTGTCATCATAAATAACTTTGAATGGTTCATACCACAGTTCGTCTTCCTTGTCTATTACAACTCTCATAGAGATTGCGATATCTTTTAAAGTCAAACCAACTATGGAGTGTCTAATGGTGTTGCGAAGGGACTGAATAGTTTCAGTCCCTTCCTTGAAGAATACTCTACAACTTACTAATTTCGGTGTTTTCGTAGCATTTAGAAGTTCTTGAAACCTGGGAACACCTGCTGTAATTCCCTTCTCACTTTGTCCAGCCTTGTGAAATGTCGATTTGATCCCCAAACTTTCATAAGGGGTCGGACTGTATCTTAAGCCAGCTCAGGATTGGTCGTCCTTCATTGCTAACCGTCACCCGTTCAGTCTCTGAGAGCCTACCATATCCTTCCATAACGGATTTAGGTAGTAACCCTGCGGATTGCCCAATCCCTAACATTATTACCATTGGGTTCGGCTATTAACCGAGTTCCCTATTCTCTGTTTCCAGAGATAGGTGGTAGTTAGGACTCTAAGGGGTTTCCCGCAACAAGGTGTCTCGCCTTGTTTCACATTTGTGAAACAAGACTAGGAGGTAACACTGTTTTTTCCCATAAGGGCAGCCTCCTGTTGCCAACACAAGTTTATCGGCGCAATTTAATCCATTCCATAGTTGAAAATTTCTCGTTTCTTCAACTGTTAAATCATACACATACTCTGTCGTTCCTTCTACATATTCAACTGAAACAACCTTGTCAAAATAAACATCTCTATCAGGATAATCTACTTGAGAGCGTCCGTATTCGTATCTATATTCTTTCACTAATGTAATAGTGTTAAGTTTCTCCTGTTTCCGTAATTCTGTCATTGAAATTTCTCTCGCAAACGCTTTAGCAAAATCATTACTAATTCTTATAATAAATGTTCTCTTAATATTCTTACTACCAATATTGTTCTTAAGACTCTGACGATTAGACATACGTCCAAAAATTCCAAAATAAGATAATAGAAATGATATACCTACAATCAAATCCTCTGATATTGAAGTTACTGAAACACTTCCATCTGTCTTGTTCACTGATCCATCTCCAGAAAAGTAACCATCAATCAGACCTCTAATAAAATCGTTCGGAGCAGTATAAGCGAACTCTGGGACTCTCTTGTTTTCTGACCCAGTACCACAGATGATTTTAAACATTCGCGCAAGAAGAGTTGAATGGATCTTAAGGTCGTTGCTTGTGCCTTGTCGAACATTCTTACCAGCACTTGTAACAAGATGATATGTAATTTCATAACGATCACAGAAATCTGTGATACGTCTCCTAATCACTTCGTCGTTGTTGCTGATACCTACAAATGTTTTTTTACACCATCCCTCTGCTAAATAAAGTCCAACAAAGAATCCAAAGTCATTATCAAGAGGAATCTTAGCAGGAATATGAGACACAAAACTATTGGAAGTATGGATGTAGATAAGTCCAGGTTCACAATTCATAAAATATTCATTTCTTTTTCCAAAGCAGGTATCTGGTCGTTTATATGGAAGAATAAAATCTTTTCCATTGTGATTAGTCCACCATTTAAATTCTCCTGATTGTTTATATTCTCGTGCTTTCACAAGTTCTGTTGTATAAAGGTATTTATCCTTAGAGAAAATGCTTTCCATATCAAAATATTCACAAGTTTTTTTAGGTTTTCGTAAAGTATGCGTCGTAGGTAATGCGTCACCTACTTTGATATCAGAGCCGAGAGTATCAGCAAATTTCTGTCCGTCCCAAACAAGGAAAGATTTAGACTGAGTTGCCATTACAGATCTACCACTTGATGTAATAACTTTAACTAATTTACCTACAGGAAGATGTTTGGTAATAGCCTCAATTCTATACCAAGAACACCTTCCATTTTCATCAGATGAAGGAATATAGTATCCATCTTGAAGAGGAAGATATTGTGTTCTGTTTTCTTCAATAAAAGTAATATTATTTGTATCTTCATTCAAAGATCTGTCAATTAATTGACCGATTGGTTCAATAATCGTTTTTCCATTTTTTGTATATAATAGTTGTTCAGACCAATCAACAGAGTTCAGCGTATTATGAATTATTACACCTGATTGTAAGGTAAAAGTTTCGTTACCTGTAATAGAAAAATCATATACATACTTATGCTTGTAATCCACTTCTTCTATACTAATAATTTTATCCCAAACAATATCCGCATTATAAGCCTGATACAAAGCGTTCATATCTTCACGTTGTTCCTCAGTTATACCTTTTTCTTCAAACTTTTGAATAATCTTTTTTAATGTATTACGACAAATATCCCAATTGTTTTTTTCATAAGTAGCATATGATCTTGAGTGTCCCTTCATCTTTAATGAAGAACTAATATGTGTAATATGAGGAGTAATGTCGGTTGGAATCATTTCTAACCGACTATCTTCTGTATTCATAATATTACATAGTGCTTCTTGCTTGTATAATAACTTGGTTCCTATTTCGTTCAAATAGATTTTACAATACTCTATTCCATGTATCACATACTGATACATAGCACCTGTCTTCTTTTGAAGACCAATTGTTCCAAAAATTCCAAAATATGATAATAGTATCGCCATCTGCTCCAACAGATTTCTTGATATAGAAAATCCACGAATTAATTTTCTTGAAATATTTCCACATCCATCCATCCACCCTTGAATTACACTTGCTACAAACTCCTTTGGTGCTCCAAACACAAAAGAAGGCATTTTCTTATTCAAAGAACCACTTCCGCATAAAGATATCATCAAACTTGAAAGTAGTTTTGATGATATCTTATGTGTTACACTTGGTCCGTATTCAGCTTGATAACGTCTTGTATTATATGTTAATCCTACAGATCTAGAGAAGATCTCAACTCCTTGTTCGAACTCTTGGTTAATATTTGTAATACAAGTTTCATAATTCGTACAATTTCCTTCAGCAAGATACGCTCCGATAAACCAACCGAAATTTTCATCTATTTGGATTATATTTTTCATTTGACTTCTATTCAAATAAATAAAATCTTCTTCTATTCTATCATACTTTGACACGTGGTCAGATACAAGTATCTGAGTAATTCCGGTTGAAGGAATGGGGATTCTCTTTGTAACTGGAATTCTATCTCCTACCTTAAGTTCTGAAGCCAAAATAGGAACAACACGGTCATTTTCTCGTTTTAGATGAGAATGAGATAAAGTTGTGGTTACACTCCTACCACTTTGCGTAGTAACTTTAACCATTCCTCCGTGCGGAAGATGACGACTCAACTCCGTAATATCTTGCCATTGGAGTTTTTCATCTTGTGTGACAGTGAGAATCTGTATTCCAGATTCCATAGGTTTCACAAGGCTATCATCACCAATATCAATACAAATACCTTTTTTCATCTGAGAATCAATGTAAGACCCTATAGTAGTGTTTATTATTTTCGAGCCTTCTTTCAGAATAATTTTCTCATAAAAACATGACGACATCTGTGTGTTCTTTTCTCCGATACTTTGGGCGCATATAACACCGACGCTTTCACCAGGTTGAATCTGTGTGTTCCTGTAAGCAGTTTCAATTTCTTTCTTGAGAGCAGGTATAATTTCAGGATATACTTCTTGTTTACGGAGTTGAACTCTTAATCGCTCCTTGTTTTGTTCGACTACAGCTTGTGCTGTTTCTTCAGGGATACCTAAACGGGGGGCAACAAAGTCCAACATATTCTCTATTTCTTCAGATGTTAGATAACGAGACATTTTGATTTTCTAAACAAAAATTGTTTTAAAAAATCAATTTTTGTTTAGAAATAGTTTAAAAGAGTAATCTTTTAATTTAAAATTATGTCATCTCAATACATAAAATACAAAGATCTAGGAGATAAAAATGAAATTGTGAATGTTGAGCAAAGTAATTCTGAGACTGAATCAGAATTAGAGAAGATCGAATCTCTTGAACACAAGAATTGGTTGATTAAAAATAATAAGGTGGTTCTAGTTGATATCTACGGTGATTGGTGTGGTCCATGTAAGGCAGTTGAGCCTAGATACAAGCAACTTGCTCAGCAATACTCTCGTCGAGGAGAGTGTGCTGTTGTTAAAGAGGATGTTGATAATAAGTTTTCACAGGGTATTAGAGGCGTACCTACTTTCCAGTTTTTTTTTAAGGGGAGATCAGTTGGTGTTGTTACGGGGGGTGATATTGCAAGTGTTGAAAAGAAACTTGTTCAGTTGCTTCAACAACCGTAAATAAATTTTAATGTAAATATTTACATTAAAATTATTGAGTATAAATAAATGGGAAAAACATTCAAGGAAAAATTTAAATTTAAGGATCGACTTGCAGAATCAAGTCGTGTTAGAATCAAATATCCAGATCGTATACCAGTTATAGTTGAGATGGATTCTCGTAGTAAAAATATCCCAGAAATAGACAAACATAAATATCTGGTTCCTGTTGACATAACTGTAGGTCAGTTCATACATGTAATTCGTAAAAGAATAAAATTATTTCCAGAAAAAGCTCTTTTTCTTCTTGTAAATAATAAGATACCACCAACCTGTAGTTTGATTGGAAGTGTTTATAACGAAGAGAGAGACGAAGATATGTTCGTTTATTTTTTATACAGTGGGGAATCAACATTCGGGATGGATTTATGTAGTTTTGATTAGAATGGAGGAATTTTAAAAATGAGTTTGGATTTTTATTTAAGAACAAAAAGTAAATACTTAAATGGAAATCCAAACATTAATTGAAGAGAAGGGAGGGGTATTTGTAAATACTTTTATAGAAAACAAACGTAATTATGTTGTGTTTGAATGTGATAAAGGTCATTTGAATCAGAAAAGAGTTGATACTATGATAGGAAAGGGAAAAACTTCTTCTACTTGGTGTGCTGAATGTACGAAGAATACTATTGAAGATGCACATAGTCTTGCTCGTGAAAAAGAATTTACTTTCCTTTCTGATACTTATATTAACGCGAATTCTCATTATAATTGGCAATGTTCTCAAGGACATATTTGGAGAGCAAAATATGGTAATATTTATTCCAGCAAAGGTTGTCCTCAATGTTTACGTATCTCTTATGAAACAATAGTTCAGTTAGCAGAATCTAAAGGAGGTAAATGCCTAACAAAAGAAGAAGATTTTGAAAATACACGAAAGACTAAAATTAAATGGCAGTGTGGAGAAGGTCATAAGTGGATAACTACTTATAATTCTGTAAATCAAGGAAGATGGTGTGGTAAATGTAATGATACAATTTTTGAAAGAACTTCAAGATGTATTCTTGAATATATTTATAAGAAAAAATTCATAAAGAAACGACCACAATGGCTAACTAATTCTCAAGGAGGTAGAATGGAAATAGATGGATATTGTGAAGAACTTAAGTTAGGATTTGAATTTAATGGAGTACAACATTACAAACGAATACCATACTGGCATAAAACACAAAAACAATTTGAAGATCAACAAGCAAGAGATTTGGAAAAATATCAGTTGTGTGAAACAAATAATATAGTACTTATTGTTATTCCGTATATAGTAAAGTATGAAGATTTGTATAATTATATTTTAGAAAGATGTCCTAATCCTCCAGAAGATACTCCTGAAACTATTGATTATTCTGTTTTAGAAGTTGAAAGTTTGAATAACTCTAAATTGAGAGATATATCTAACTATGTAAAAGAGAAGTTTGAAGGTGATTTACTTTCAAATATATATGTTAATAATACAACAAGACTTGATTTTAGATGTAAAGAAGGACATTGTTTTAAACAAACTTGGGGAATAATAATTTCTGGAATATTTTGTAAGAAATGTACTTATGAAGTTATAAGGTTAGATATGGAAAAGACTGTGAGACATTTTGCTGTAAGTAAGAATTTGAGAGTATTAGATAGATATACTACAGCAAAGAAAAAGATAAGATGGGAATGTGTAAGTTGTAGCCATATTGTGTCTCGTTCTTGGGATGGTATGAGAAAAAGTAAAGGTTTCCATTGTGAGAATACGTTTGGGAGCTAATTTTTATACAAAAATGTATAAAAAGAAAGGTATTTAATTAATATCCGAAACGTTTCAGCATTATCATATCAAATTCAGAGCGATTATCAGGTGTATTTTTCATATGAACTTTGTTTTGTTTAGGAGTTTCTTCAAATTTATACAAAGACATCATTCTCTTATCGTAATTTGTCCTTACTAATCTATGATTACATGAAGACATATTTGGTAAAATATTTGTATTTGGTGTTGACATTTTATTATTGTAAAGAAAATATCTTAAACATTATTTGTATAAACATCTAGAATTCTCCCTGAAGGATTTCCATTACACTCAACCCATTTTGGCATCCAATATTCATATTCAGGTTGATAAGTAGGGAATATTTCATTATATATTTTTTTGTAATAGTATGCCTCCTTGCTTGGAAATGAAATACCTGAGTTAGAAAACTCATTGTCTGTAATGATGGGTTCAATAAACTCTTGAATTTGTTCGTACCATTTTTTTCCAGAGCCTGATATACCATCGCTATATCCATCTTTACGTCTCCACAGAACTTCATCTGGAAGATAACCTTCTTCAAAAGACTTTCTCAAAGTGTATTTTTCTATACCTTTTACAGGTACTTTATCTTCTGGATTCATAGTTAGACATAGATTAACGAATTCTTTATCCAAGAACGGAACACGAACTTCTAACCCATGAGGAGATATTGATCTGTCTGCCCTAAGAACATCGTATTTATACAATTGGTCTATCAATCTTTTACTTTCATTATTAGAGTCTTCAACAGAAGGAGCATAGTGGAAATACAAATATCCCATTAGTAACTCGTCCGAACCTTCTCCAGATAGAATTACAATGTCATCTGTATTTTCTGCAATATATTTAGAAAGTAGCCACATCCCGACGCTTGCTCTGATAGTTGTGATATCGTAAGACTCAAGATCTCTAATAACGTCTGGGATAACTGCAAATCCCTCTTCAGGAGTAAATACTACTTCTGTATGGGTTGTTCCTAAATAGTTTGATACCATTTTTGCGTATTTAAGGTCAATAGAACCTTCCATTCCAATAGAATAAGTACGAACTTTATCAGGTCCAATCAACTTACAAATAATGCTTGTTAATAACGAACTGTCAAGACCTCCTGACAACATACAGCACATATTACGATCGGTCATAAGTCTTTTTTGAACCGCACTTGTTAAACAATTTTTAATTTTATTGTATATTCCTATTTCAAGAACTCTGTATGCTGGGTATGTATATTGTTGTGATGAAATTTTATTTGATAATAGTTTATAGTGATATATAGCTGGTTTAATATGTATTATGGTTGTGCAATATCCAGATATTACTCCAGCAACTGAAGACAAAGCAACATTTTCGGAAGGAGTGATGCCAAAGAACAATGGTCTTACTCCTATTCTGTCTCTTGTAAAATATATATTAATTCCGTCTATAATAACAATAGCAAATACACCATCCAAAAGATTAACAGTTTTGTAAAATCCAAACTTCTTATACAGTTCAAGAATACATTCACAATCGCTATTTGATTTACAATCTAAACTAAATTCTTCTTCAAGTTGTTTATGATTGTAAATTTCTCCATTACAAAACATAAGAATATCATCCGATATAAAAGGCTGATTTCCAGATTCTGTTGGATCAACGATACTTAATCTTGTAAATCCGTAAATATATTTTTGTGATATTTTAAAAACATTATTATCAGGTCCTCTTTTCTTTAGAACTTTAAAACCTTCCTTTATTTTTTCTAAAGTTGTTTCACTTTCTTCTTTTTTTGTTAAAATTGTAAGAATACCACACATTAGATTTTTTATTAATATTAATAATATATACGTTTTTAAACGTATATATTATTAATATAACTTTATTGTATTGGTTGTTTCATTTTTAGATGAGTTCGTGAAATAAGTATTCTTCCTGAACGCTCAGGTTTTTCCCAGATTTCAATCATATCTGGGTAAAATTCATGAATACGTAAAACACCCATATGTCTCTCAAAAAGAACAGTTTTGTTTTCTTTGTCCCTAGGAAGATCTCCAAAACAACTCACCCCCCTCCAAATATATCCTTTGTTGTTCGGCATTTTTGACAATTTTTTCAACATGTACTCTGGTATAGTATTGCATAGTTTAAAAAAAAATTTTTCACCCCTATCAATATCTTTTTGGTAGAACTTAATTGCTCTTGCATCTGCAGCATTTGATTTCCAATAGACATTTGATTTTTCTTTGTCAACATTTTTCATATCTTTCAAGTATTGCTTTTTCTTTATCGATTCATTGTCCTTCTTATTTACTTCTCTTTGAGTTTCAAGATATTCTTCTTCTAACTTATTATCTAATTCACCAAGATCTAAATCTTCATTTCTCTTATTTAGTTCATCTATTAACTCTTCTCTCTCTTTGTTCTTTTCTGTAAGTTTTAGAATTTGTCGTTTATTAAAGTCTATATTTATTTGACTATATTTTAAACGATTAATAGTGTTAGTATCAGTTTCCATATATTTTGTGGTTTCGCGAATCTTAATACGAATCCTATTCTTTTCAGTTCGACGTCTGCTTTCCATTTTATTTTTATTTTTTATCTTTAAAAGGAAATATGTAGTATAGTTTTTATAATCTAATAATTTACACGTGCTGACTTATAATGAAGTTCGTCAGCAAGATACATTATATTATATATTTTATATGCATTGTCAATGTTCTCTGAATGTATTATTTTTCCGTCTTTATTCCAAACGTAAATATTACGTTGTAGAATCTTCGCAATGACAGCAATACATATATAATCTCCGTATGTATATTTCCTTGCCATCTCATCAATATATTCAGGAAGACTTTTCCCCACAGCAATACTGAGAATAAAGATTTCTTCTGGGTTATTCATCATCATTAAGTGACGAATAACTTCACTACGCAACTTATCGGCAGATGCAGATAAGTTATATTCTTCTCCAGTCTCCTGCATAATCTGATCTGAAATAGAAGAAAACAGACAATCTCCATCTCCCGGAACATCATATATTTGAAAAAAGTCTTCGGTTGACATTATACTTATTTCAAGATAAAATATTTAAAATAAAACAATTTTATTTAAAAGAATTATATATTTTATATAAAATGGTTGATTATAACACATATGGAGAAGTTTCTAGACTTGCAGCAATCGATGATAACGTCTTTGATAAGTTTAAACATAACTTTGCATACACTTATATGCTCGAACAACATTGGACTGGAACGGAGCACCTTGGGAATATGTTTGCAGATAAATTACGTTCTAAGTATAAAAGTACCCTGTTAACTCTACCTTGAGAAAAATATCAAGAAAATGATAGTTTAGGAGGTCCAAACGTTCAGAACTGTACGGATTTTTTCATAAATCTTACCTCTCCTCTTTCGCACTATAACTTTTCTCACACCACTTTAAGATATATTTTAACCAGTCTTAACGTGGTTTCTCACTTACAAAAGAAATTCGGGTCTCTACCAGATAAATTGGATATTATAGAGATAGGAGGAGGATACGGGGGCAATGTAAGATTATGGTAGATACTTTGCTTTATTACAATCCAAAGATTAATTATACTTATACAATAGTAGATTTAGAAAATCCGTCTCTGCTTCAAAGGAAGTATTTGGATCGTCTAGGAGTTGAGTATGTAACTTGTGTAACAAGTACAGATTATAAGAAAAATGTTAGTTACGACTTGTGTATCAGTACATATACGATTGGAGAAATTCCTCTTGATATCCAGAATGAATACGTTGAAAATATAATTAATAATTGTAAGAGTGCTTATATGCTTTGGAATGTATCTCCTATAAATTCTTCTCTTATAGAAAAAGTAACAGTAAGTCCTGAATCTCCAGTTATTACACAGAGTAACAAGACCGTTGTTTTTTAAACTAAAAATAGTTTAAAAAACATCTTCGTAGCAATTTGATGGAGGGTTTTCTGTCGAGTAGATGAAAAGTCCAGTTCCTCCGAAAGAAGTTTTACACTTCCATCCAAGATTTTGGAGTTCTTCCATAATTTTGGAAGACATAGTTTCCATAGATGCTTTATCTTTTATTTTGTTGTTGTGAAAAAACTTATCTAACTCAAAATAACAATTTTCATTCTCTCGTATCATATGTTCAAAAATATCTCTTCTCATATAACAAATAGTTCTTTCATAGTGGTATGATGGAAAGTTGTCTTTATTGGAAACTTTTAATCTATTGTTAAACTCTTTCATTTTATATATTAATTTATTTCTTTAGGTTTTATCTACGAGATCTGGATTCTCTTTCCATTTCCTTCATTCTTTTATCCATTGAGTCAATTTGTGCCAAAAGAGATCCATAATCTTTACTATTGTGTTTAGAACTCTTTTTTATCGGAGTTCTTGGACTTGGAAAATGATCGGAAGAATAGTTAGATCGAGAGTCATTAGATGAAGAATATACATCTTCATTATTATCTAATGAAGGCTTGTGTATTTCCCTAAAGCTTATAGGTTTTTGATTGAAAGATTTATAGTAGTCTATCGGGTCGTTTGATTGTCTAGACCTAGACGAATGATTGGTTTCTTCAGATCTGTTATATTCCCTTGAACTTCTTGAGTATTCCCTTGGTCTGTTGTTAACTGGTTGATATCGAAATTTGTATTCTTTCTTTTCTTCTTCTAATGTGCGCTCACTTTCCAATAATTTTGCTACGAGTGGTGGAATATCTCCTTCGTCTTCGTCTTCACTTTCACTGTCTCTTTCACTTTCACTTTCATTTTCATTTTCACTTTCACTAATTTCACGGTGATATTTATGTTGCTCTTTTCTTGATTTAGCATGAGTAGATAATTCTTCAAGTTTGCTCATCTTTTTGAATGATTTAATTAATCTTTGAAGTTCTGGTTCATTTTCCTTTGGAAGAATCCACCCAGGACCGTCTTTCATACGTGGATTCCATTTTGCTCCAATTCCTTTCATTGCATTTTGATACTTATCTTTGTTTCCTCTAACTGCAACTGAACGCTTATTATAATTATCGTATATAATATCTGTCATTTTTATGGTATGTATTTAACTTTAAATTAATAAAAAAATAATTTTGAATTACCTTTAAAACAATAATAATTAATATAAAATGAAAATTACATTTAATAATTTTAGATGTTACGATGATAAAACATTTGACTTTGGAGAAGAAGGTATATCATTATTATCAGGACCTTCAGGATATGGAAAATGTTTAGGAAAAGATACTCTTATTCTTCTATATGATGGAACTATTAAAAAAGTTCAAGATATCAAAATAGGTGATAAACTTATGGGAGATGATTCTACTCCAAGAACAGTATTATCAACTTGTAAAGGAGTTGATACATTATATGAGATTATTCCATCAAAAGGAAAATCATATACCGTGAATAGCGAGCATATATTGACTCTAAAAGGAGATATACCTCATTATATATATAATGAGAGAAAAAATAAATGGATTGTCTATTATATGGTAGATAGTAAAAAAACTTCTAAACATTTTGAAGAACAAAACGACGCTTGTGAATTTTATAAATCTCTTGAAAAAGAACCAATTAATGATATATGTATCAAAGATTATTTAAAATTGGGAAAAACTAACCAGAAGTATAATTATACATACCATACAGGTGTTGATTTTCCTGAAAAAGATGTTATATTAGATCCATATCTGCTAGGAGTGTGGTTAGGAGATGGAACGTCAAATATAGAAACTATTTTACAAAAACAAAGTATGACAAGTAAATACTTTAAAGAAGCAAAGAATACTAGAAGAAATTATTTCATAGATTCTTTAAAAGAACTAAACTTATGGGGTAATAAATACATTCCATATATATACAAAACAAACTCAAGAGAAAATAGGTTAAAATTATTAGCAGGTATTATTGATACTAATGGTTATGTTAAAAACAATATGATAGAAATAGTACAAAAAAGAGAACAATTAGCAAGGGATATTGAATATCTTGCTTTGTCTTTAGGATTTATGGCTATATTTAAACAAGTTAATAAGACTAGCAGAATCACAGGTATATACTATAAAGTAAATATTTTTGGAGAAAACTTAAATCAGATAGTTAAATATAAAAAATTATATCCTAGATATAGAGCAAATGTTCATGGATTTCAAGTTAATAATATTGGAGAAGGAGATTATTATGGTTTTGAAGTAGATGGAAATGGAAGATTTCTTTTATCTGATTTTAAAGTAACACATAATAGTTCTGTTATGATTGGTATTCAATTCGCTTTGTTCGGTACTGGAACAAAAGTAGCAAAACATGGAAAACTCTCATGCTCTGTTCAACTTGAATTCGACGGAATGAAAATTTACAGAACAAAACGTCCAAACAGAGTTGTAGTAAATGATGTTCATGAAGACGCCGTTGCACAGGATATTATTAACAAAAAGTTTGGAGATACATTCAGCACTACTGGATACATCTCACAAAACGCTCTTAATTCTTTTATATTAATGTCCCCTCTTGATAAACTCACTTTCTTTGAAAAGTTCGCGTTCAAAGAATCCGACCTAGGAAAACTCAAAGGTAGATGTAAAGCACATATTACAGATAGACATAATATTCTAACCGGAACTATATCACAGTTAGAACTCGCAACAAACTTCTTCTCCGAACTAGAAAAACCTAGAGAAATGTCATTCCCTATTAAATGTATCCCTAAAAATAGGGAGAAAGCTTCAAAAAATGAAGAGGTCAAGTTAAAAAACTGTTGTATAATAATCAGACGTTTAGAAAAGGTTATTGACAAAACCAAGGAAGAACTAAACGATCTACGTGTTCTAAAGGCATCAACTAACGAAAAAGAAGAAAATCTATCATTGTTAAGAGAAAAACTATCTACTCTTTCTGTACAAGAAGACGAAAACTATTATGAAGGTGATGATGTGTTGAAAGACTACGAAAATAGACTTGCTAATATTATCTCTTTAAGAGAGATTACAACCCTCAAAAAATGTCTTTCGGACAATCTCGAAAAATTATTAGATATGAAGGAGAAAGAAGTTGAAGACTATACTGAAAAATTAAAAGGAATAGAAGGTACATTATGGAAAGAATACAGCAAAGATGAGTTGGAATCTACAATTGTAGATTCCAAAAAGTATATAGTTGATATGGAAAAAGTTTTCTCTTGGGAAAAGGAGTTAGGAAAATACAGCAGTGTAAATGTTGAAGAGTGTGAAGAAAATAAGATAGAGTTAGGTAAATGTAGGAATGATATAGAAAGTAAAAGACATATATTAAAATGTTTGAAGGTGCAAAAAGAACTTTTTTCTTGTCCTTCCTGTTACAAGAAACTTCGTTTCGTGGATGAAAACCTGCATCTAGCAGAAGATATATACGATATTGATAATGTGTTAGATATTGATACTTTGAAAAGGGAAATAGATGAGATACAAAAACGTATTAGAATTCTAGAAAGGGTGATACCAGACGATGAAAACAAAATCGAGAGACGTAAATATCTAGAAAAAGATATTTATAATATTTTATCTAAATACGAAGAAAGACCAGATTTGGAAGAATTACAAGAAGATTTAGAGTATCTTAAGGAATATAAAACATCTCAGTTATCTTTAGAACGTAAAAAAACAGTGTTAGAAGATGCTTTACAAAATGAAAAATTCTCTTCATCCTATACATCTTTTAAGAAAACTGTACTAAAGCAACAAATGGATCTCAAAGAATTAGATAAAGATATTGGAAAAGTTGAAGAGACACTTACCGAAGAGAAGCTTCGAACTTTTATTACAGATCAACAGAAATACAAGGAGCGTAACACAGAGTTTGAAAATAGAAAGAATGTGATTCAAGATGAGATAAAAACTTGTGAAAGAAGATTGAAAACTTTAAAGGAGTCTCATAATGAGAAGTATGGAGAGATTCGAGAAGAGAGCGATCTTTCTCGAATAATTAGAGAAAATGAAGATCTGATAGTTGAAAATAAAGAAAAGAGAGAGAAATGTGATGATACTTTAGAAAAAATTAAAGAATATGAAAGATATGAAGAAGAAAATAAGAATTATATGTCTTGGAAAATGAAAGTAGATGACCTTTCTGTAATAGAGCGGGAAGACAGAAACAAATATGCATCCGCAACAATGCTTTACGATAAAATTTTGGAAGCAGAAAGCATTGCGATGCACAATATTATTTTATCAGTCAATACACACGCTCAACTATATCTCGATAGTTTCTTCCCAGAAAATCCAATTCTAGTAAGACTTCAGTCTTTTAAGGAGACAAAAAAGAGTACTAAGCCTCAAATTAATATAGAAATAGAGTATAAGGGAATGGAGTGTGACTTGAATATGCTAAGTGGAGGTGAATTATCTCGTGTTATTCTAGCTTATACTCTAGCTCTAGGAGAGATGTTTAACACTCCTTTGCTTCTTTTGGATGAATGTACATCATCGTTGGATCAAAATTTGACTACTGTTGTGTTTAATGCTATAAGAGAGTTGTACAACGGTAAGCTTGTGATTCTTATTGCCCATCAGGTGATTACTGGGATATTTGATAAAACTATTAGTTTAGGAAATGAAGAGTGTTGTCATTAACTGTATTTAAGAAAATAATATAGTTCTTAATAAATGGGAGGTTCACTAACATATAAAGAAATTCAAGAAGCAACGAAGGGAAGAAAACATGCAAATATTAAGAACTTTGTAGAAACTGGGACATATAAGGGAGACACGACAATGTTAGCAGCTTCACATTATGAGAAGGTATTTACAACTGAAATTTATACTGAGAGATATGAAGAGAGTAAAAAAAGAGCAGAAGATGCTGGTGTAACTAATATTGAGTTTATGTTTGGAGATAGTAGCGAACTTTTAGAAATTATTGCTCCTCAGGTAACTGAAGGAGCTGTATTTTTCATCGATGCTCATATTAGCGGGAAAGATAGTAGTTGGAACGGGAGAGATAGAGTTCCTCTTATGAAAGAACTCACGGTTATTCTAAAACATAACATGGGTCCAAGTGTTTTCATTATTAACGATCTAAGGTTTTGGAGTGGTAAAGAACAAGAGGCTTGGGACTGGTCTGCAATTAGTACTGAAAATGTTGTTAAGTTGTTTGTAGATAATGGATATAGTCTTGCTTCTTTCTACGAAAGCAATGACAGATTCTTTGTTTTGACAAATTAAATTATTTTAAACTCTTTTGAGTTTAAAATATTCTATTATTCTATTATTCTTTACGCGCCGCCTTTGACGATTCTGTAGATGATACCATCCTTTCGTGTAACCTTGATTATATCTCCTCTGCTGTATCCATAGAAACGAGAAACTGGATCAGTTATTAACAGAGATGGAAATTTTATACCAAAACTTTTCTTAAAAGCAACAGCCTCTTCTGGTGAGAGACGTTCGTGCTTTGGAACAAGACGGTGCTTTGTTATGTTGTATTGGAGTTCTTCCTCAGTAAAGAGTTCAATTATTATGTCTTGAGAGTTATCAATAACCTTCTTTGCCATTGGTGTTGCATTGTCTTTATACACAATAATTCCATGATTGGTATCCAACTGGTTCATAAAAGATATATATTCTTGAACTCTATTGACGTTAAATTTCGGGGTATCTGCCATAAAAGCACAAATAGATCTTCCATCCTGTTTAACAGCGTTAATCCTGTCTTCATCGTGTTCGACGATAGTATATCCTCTTTGTTGGAACATTTCTAAACAAGTTTGTAGAGCGATTTCCATTATTAATTTATTCTTAAAAGTTTTTTCAAAATTTCAATTTAATTAAACAAGATTATTTCTCTTATTTAATTCCATTTTCAGATTTTCATTCTCTTTGGTTAGTTCAATAACTTCATTCTTACATCTTTCTTTAATATCATCTTGAACCATATTTATATCAAGCTTATATTGCTATGTCTTAACATTAATTTCAGTTTCAAGTTCAGTAATTTTTAACTTTGCCTTTAGTAACTTTTCAGAACATTCTTCGTGTCGTGTTTCAAAACAATCTCTAGTTCTGAAACACGACACGAACATTGTTAGTTTCTAACACTTTGTTATATTGTATCAAAATTAAATTGATCTTATCTTCAGTATCAGCCATATATTTTTCTTTATCTAAAGAATACTCTCTCACTTTGTTATTAAGTATTTCAGATAGAGTATTCTTTTGAGAATTTAATTGATGCACATGATTATTCTTTAGACGAATCATGTGCATCAATTAAATTCTTCAACCTTTCATTCTCTTCAATCTTCTCGTCAAGACTATAACGGAGATTTTCAATAGTTCTAGTTAAACTATTGTGTTGGTCTGATTTTCTATCTTCTAAACTCTTCTTTTCAACAACAATCTTTTTTTCAAATTCGGAACGAATACGCTCCTTGTATCTAAAAAACTTTCTTTAAACTCATTTCTCTCTTCCGTAATAGAATATATTTGCTCTTGAAAGTATTCCTGATTTCTTTCAAGTTCGTCTAGTAATATTTTTTAAGTTCTAACTTAAGTTTAACTTTTTCTAAAGTGTCTAGTACCTTTTTCTACAGAGTATGTTGAACGAACACTTTCAACATCACTTATATCTAAATATACTTAATTAGAATTAGAATTAGACTGTAAATCAAAATTACATTGATCAATATGGGTTTGGTATCTCTTTTTAGATACATACTCTTTTGAACAAGTATACATTTTTATAAGATGCAATACGTTCTTATACTTTTAGTTATTTATTCCTTTCTTAAAAGACTCCTTTGTCTTCTTATAACCTTCTTTACCTTTTTTACTACTTACGAAAGAACCTGAAAACAAAATAAATATAGCAACAAAAGCTAAAACCTTATCTGTTGTAGACACAGGAGCCCAATTAACAGTAGGATATAAATAAGGTATTCCACCTAAGAAAACAGCAAGTACTAATACAACTGATGATATCCAAGCCCACGGTATGGTTATAACCATACCGATAATAAGTAATGTAAGAACAGTTTGAAATACTCCTAATTGAGTAGCTCCAACATAATATTTATCTGCTCCTGCCCAACCTATAATAGGCATAGAAGCTAATAAGGAGGCAACTCCTTTACTTTTTTGATCTGTCATTTTATTATATAATAATAAAAAAAAATAATATAAATTATAAATAATAATGTCAAAACTAAATTTATCTCTTGCTGAACTTCAAACACTCGCTCAAGGTTTAGAAATAGAATATATCGGAATGAATAAAGAGCAATTACAAAATGCACTCACATCTAATGTAACAATGTATAGCAAAGTAGGATGCCCTCATTGTGAAAAGGCTAAAGATCTTCTAAACAAAAAAGGAGTTCCTTACAATACAATTAATGTTACCCCTAAAACGAAACAAGAGATGATGGAAAGAATTCATCAAAAAACAGGAAGAATTCCTTCAGGAACATTTCCACAAATAGTTAATGGATCGAATCTTATAGGAGGTAACGATGAACTCCAAATTATGTTTGGAAAGAAAAAAAATTTATGCATCATATCGTAATACTATTTTAAAAACATATTATTATACAGAAAATGCCAGAAATAACAGTAAACCAGGAAACAACAAAAGACACACTTTGGGATAACCCTATGACTAGGTCAGCAATGAAATCAATGTCACCCGAAGAATTACAAAGATATAAGGATATTGGAGAATCTATGTACGGAGACGTTGATTTTGAAGCATCTAAAGTTCTCAACAACTTACCCCCTCCTATGGCAGAAGCAGTAGCTTACGTTAATGAAAGTCTCAAGTCTGGTATGCACCCTTCTATGCTTGAAGAAAACGAAGTTGCTTTGCTTACAGATGTTTATGGAGAAAAATGGTATGAGAAATGGAATTATGTAGAAGATGATTTGAAGGATATCGTTACTTTAATATTATGATTACAAAAACATAAATGAAAATAGCTTAAGGACGAACTGTTAAAACGTTTGAAGTTCTAAATCATAATTGGGATTTTGTGATAGAGAATAACGGAACTTTAGAAGAGTTTTATGAAAAACTAGATAGTATTGTATAATAATTCTAAACTATTTATTATCTTTAGAAATAATAAATGCCAAACTATAGTCAATACGAAGAGAGAGTAAAAAATACTTACAAGAAAGAAGCAGAAAAACCCTCTTACACTTGTGAAGAGTGTACTTGTAAATTTATTAAACCACGAACTGGTTACGATGAAATGATAAAGGCTGGAAAATTCATTAATTTACCGAATTTAGACAGCAATAAAATAAATAAATGGAAATAAAATATGAGTATATTATAAATGCTTAAAATTAATAAAAACACGATTCTAGTAATTTACTTCAGTGTTATCTTCTTCTTAACATATCTTGCTTTTAAAATATTTTTCGGCTCTCCCATACCTAAATATGTAGTTATCTTAATTGTATTTGTAATACTGTCTAGTACATTGGTTTTTGATAAAGCTTTAAAAGGGTTACCTAATGATACTAAAAACGAAGAAAAGACAATAGAAAAGACAAGAGGTATGGTTAACAGACGTAGAGATGATCCGATATACGATATCATTGGCGGTATCGGAGGCTTTTCGTAAGTTATCTTAATTTTATACAAGTTGTATAAAATTAGTAGTGAATAATAATTGTATTCGGAGTGTATCCTATTTCCTTCGGTTTCTTAAACATTATAATTTTTCTTATCTTATTTACAATCATAACAGACTTCGGAGGGTTTGTATCAATATCCAAAATGACTTCTTCTTTCAACTCTTCTTCCTTCAACTCTTCTTCTTTCAACTCTTCTTCCTTCAACTCTTCTTCTTTCAACTCTTCTTCTTTCAACTCTTCTTCCTTCAACTCTTCTTCCTTCAACTCTTCTTCCTTCCCGTTACTGCTACTTGATGTATCATCCCAATTTTCTTCTTCATCCATAAAATTTCCATAATTTGCCATAAATTCCATTTCAAAATAGTCCATATACCCTTCCTCTATATTAAGAATTGGGTTTGTTATACTCTCTTCGTCTTTCTGACTAATATTTGTAAGTTCAATACCTCTTTCATTATTGTCAGAGAATTCATCACTTAATCTTCTCCTTTTTCTTATCTCATTTTCGTGAACACTGCTCTTGTTGTTCTTCAAAAAGAAAAGAATAATTTTACCCATGTATACATGAGCCTTTCCACAAACAGAAATATAACCTCCAAAGATACCTATATTTTTTACCCAGTAATCACTTTCATCTGTTGTAAAATGTATAAATATCCAATAGGTAAGTACCCCGCACATATAAGAGTCAATGATAATGAGAACATGCTTGAATAATCTTCTAAATTTTTCAGTAAGATAGTTATCTACTTCTCTGATAAGTTTTATTTCTGGTTTATCTTCTTCTATTTTGTTATAAACCTTTGGCTCAATTTGAGTTTTAAATATGGTTGCCTTCTCAAAATAAGTTGGCTTCTTATGCATTATAAAAACTAGTTTGTCAAATCTATAAAGAAAGGCACACGATGTAAACATACTTGAACAAGCGATATAATAAGCATTATAGAGATATTCGGGAGATATGAAATATCCTGCCATGAATAAAATTGGAATAAGTATAAAAATATTCTGTCTAATTTTATTAAGTATGCAATTCATTTATTATTCCTTTGAAATTTTTAAGTTGTTTATATTAATCCTATCCTAAAAGATTATAGACTCTTAATTTATCTATTCCCATTGATCAAATATATCTCCAAGATCAGTTTCTTCTGTTACATTTTTAAACAAACGACAAGGATGAAAAACATAAGCAATTAACTCTTCTTTATATATATTACAAACTTGTTTCATAAACTCATAATCATACTTAAAAATAATGTCAATAAGACGTATCACATTTGGATTACCTGATAATCTCGACCAACATATTTTATCTTGGTTCTGTTCAAGAAGACGGATCGCGTTTGGATTAGCTGATAGTATTCCCCAATATATTTTATATTGGTTCTGTTCAAGAAGATGGATCGCATTTGGATTACCTGATAGTACAAACCAATTTATTTTATCTTGGTTCTGATCTAGAATATTGATCGCATTTGGATTACTTGATAATACTCTCCAATTTATTTTATCTTGGTTCTGCTCTAAAAGACGAATCGCATTTGGATTAGCTGATAGTATTCCCCAACATATTTTATATTGGTTCTGTTCAAGAAGATGGATCGCATTTGGATTACCTGATAGTACAAACCAATTTATTTTATCTTGGTTCTGCTCTAAAAGATTGATTGCATTTGGATTACCTGATAATCTCGACCAACATATTTTATCTTGGTTCTGCTCTAAAAGATTGATCGCATTTGGATTACCTGATAGTACAAACCAACCTATTTTATCTTGGTTCTGTTCTAGAAGATGGATCGCATTTTCATTAGCTGATAATCTCGACCAATCTATTTTATATTGGTTCTGCTCTAAAAGATGGATCGCATTTGGATTACCTGATAATCCTCTCCAATCTATTTTATCTTGGTTCTGCTCTAGAAGATTGATCGCATTTGGATTTTGAGATAACCCTTCCCAATCTATTTTATCTTGGTTCTGCTCTAGAATATTGATCGCATTTGGATTACCTGATAATACTCTCCAATTTATTTTATCTTGGTTCTGCTCTAAAAGATGGATCACATTTGGATTACCAGATAATCCTCTCCAATTTATTTTATCTTGGTCCTGTTCTAAAATATTATATCTAATATTAAAATTATCGATTTTTTTAACACTGTTCATAACTACTTCTGTTATAAAAGTTTATTTGTAAATTCGAATTTATTTATAAATTCGAAAAGAAATAACTATTTAAGATCAGTTTCTTCAAAACATTATAACTTGTTTCATATCGCATTATATTATTATACTTTATTATTATACTTTATTATTATAAATGGGTATATCTACTAGAAACGCAATAATAGTATTTTTTACAGTTTGTATAGGATTTAGAAGTTTAATGGCGTTTGCAGCTTACAAAGCATCGACTCAATGGTTGAAGGTTTTTGGGGTAATAGGGATGGTTATTTCTGCTGGTTTTATGTTTCAATATTTGAATAAAAGTCAGAGTGGTTCAATAAGAGGTGAAGGTATGGTTTGGTGGAATGATTATAGAATTGTTCATTCTATAATGTATTTTATGTTTGGTCTTTTGGCTTTATTTGGAAATCGTAAAGCATATGTTATACTTATTTTAGATGTATTAATTGGGATCTTTGCGACTGCAAACAATTATTTTATGTAAGAGAGTGTATTTAAATTTTTAAGTTATTTATAAATAACTTAAAAATAGCTATTCCAATTATCTTACTTGTTCTCAGAATTACGGATTTTCTAAACAGCATCAAGATATTCATGTAAGTAGTCCTGGGCATCCGTAATCTTTTTTATTTCCATCAGCAACTCTTCAATAATATTTTCCTCAGTTTCGTGAAGTGGAAGAGATATATATTGAACCAACCTTTCAATAAAAGACAAAATAAATAAAACTAATAACGAAATAAAAGAAAAAATATCTAAACTAAAAAATCCAAATTCCCAAACTACAGCAAATAGTGTAAATAAAATACACTGTAGATACCGTAGATGTAATTTTGCTTTATGTTGAAGCGCATTTACGTACCTTTTGTTAAAGTTGTTTATCTTAAGTTCTTTATCTACTACTTTCTTCCTCATCTTGTCGATCTCAGCAAAATTCTTAAGAAGACCGATAGTATACCTTTTAGATACCTCAGACTTACCATTATCATCCTCAAGTTCCCCATTTGTTAACTCTAAATTATTTATAGTAACTTTCAACTCCCTATTCTCAACCTGTAAAGTCTCGTTCATAACAATAATATATCTTTCATAAGAAGATGATCCATCAAGAACCTTTTCCTTATTATTACTAGAAAGGTAAATATTAACAGTTTCCTTAAATTCTTCCATTTATAGTTTATAAATTAAAGATGTAATGTTTTTATAAATCAATTTTATTTTTACAGTTTAAACACATTCATCTTTATAATACAAATGGATAGACAAAAAAATCGACAAGAGCTTCGACAAAAATTGAGATCAAAAATTGAAGAAAGACAGATTCATAGATGTCCGAAGGAGCAAAAAGATAAAATTCTTACCGACACTCTCAAATCTCTTGGAATAGATAAGAAAAAACTTATGGAAGAGTTAGAAATAATTCAAAAGGCAGGAGGAGAATATAGATTAAATTAAAATATCTCGTATATAATAAAATGTATCTTTTATCAATCACTGTATTATTAATTATAGTAATAGTTCTTTCAGTATTGCTTTCTCAATGCAAAAGCAAGGAAAAATTTTGCGTATGTACTGGTGTATCTAAAAGACAAGTCGATATTCCTAAATTAAAAAATCTATATTCTTCTGGAGAAAGAACCGAATACACAGATTTTGCTGCTCTACAGGAAGAAAATGGTGGAGCGAAATGGACAAAACTATAAAAATACTATTTTATATTTAAGCACATGACAGTATAATATAAAATAAAATGACTTTACAAGATGTTATGCTTGACATAGAAACACTGTCAACGAGTTCTAATGCATGTATATTAACTATAGGAGCTATAAAATTCTCAAGAGGGGATGAAGTACCTCCTCTCTATCAATGTGATACTTTTTATCATCGGATATCGAAAGAGTCATGTGAAGAAGTTGGACTACATATAGATCCATCAACTATCGAATGGTGGATGAAACAAAATGAAGATGCTAAATACGAGGTTTTTACAAAAAAAGATCGTATTTCTATAAAACAGGCTCTTGTAGAGTTCTCTGAATGGTTTGGAAACTCAAAATTTATTTGGGGGCACGGATCAGTGTTTGATGTAACGATTTTAAATAATGCTTACAGTGCTCATGATATGACTCCTCCATGGGCTTTCTGGAATGTTCGAGATACAAGAACTTTATATGATATTGGAAGAATATCAGTAAATAGTCTCCCACAAGATAACACTCATCATGCTGTTCATGATTGTTATAGACAAATTGTTGGAGTTAAACGTGCTTTAACAAATTTAGGAAAGTAAGATTAACTCTTACAATCTATACATTTATTTCCCCACTTCTCTGGAAGAACGATAGTACTCTCATCCTGAACCTTTGAATACACATCATACATTTCTTTGCTTGGAAGAGCATTTCCGCATTTTTCACACGGAATAATCTCCCCCTTCCTCCTTACAGAAAATCCCGAACACGTTAGAAGCTCAGAAAATGAACGTATGAGATTATGATTGTCGTCAAAAACAATATCATCTACAATTACAATCTGGGTTGTAGATACATTTGCCATATTCGCAACACTAACCCAGTTACTTTGAATACTTTCGTAGTCATATGAGTATCTAGGTAAAGTAGACACAAACCAAGTAGGGAATATTTCATCAATTAATTCCATCACTTCTTTAAGGGTTGGTAGATTTTTTAAACGCTCCATAATTTCAGGAAGATTTTCAGGGTCTTGATATTTACTCATTTTAACTTAATTGTTATATTCTTATATAACAATTCTATATTTAAAAACAAAAATCATATTTTTAGTATGATTTTTTGCAGTGGTAGTTGCAGAATATTACGTTGTCTAGGTGATATGAAAGTAGAAGTTCTTCACGAAATAGATAAATATTATGGACCGAAATCTTTAGGGTACCTTCATAATACAAAACAACATATACAATTTTTAAAAGGTGATATCACTCTTCCTCCTGTAATATTAGAAAGATTTTTTAACTGTTATTCACCTTTGCATTTTCCTCAATACCCACACTAAGTAAAAAAACATGATAAATATATTTTGCAACTTAAAAATAAATTTCAAAGTTGCAAATTATTCATATTTGAAATTTGCTCTATTAAGATATATAATTTGGAACATGAGGGTGTATCTTACCAAGTAAAAAATGATACTATAACTCCACACCAACAAGTTACTTATAAACAAGATCACCAAGAAATTTTAAACGATCTTCAAACTATTATTAATCTTTGCCCTAAAGACTCAAAAATATTCTTTTAATGTCATGTAAGACCTAATATCGTTCATAAAAATCCGGAAATCGCTATTCAAAACAGAGAAATTATATACAATACTCTTAAAGAATTTAATGATAAATTAATTGACCCATCTGTATTCTTACAAAATCACACACATTTTTTACAACAAGATTATACATATCTAACATATGAGGGATTCAAAGAATACGGAAAATACTTAGCTGCATTAGTTTCAAACTCACTCTAATTAGTTCGTTTTAATTTAAATAGGTACCACATTACCTATTTAAATTTATTTACAAAGTCAAGACTACTCAAGAAGTATTTATCCTATATACACTTTAAATAACATAGTACCTAGAACTTTTTCCCAACCACCTTTTATTTAGCTTGTCATATTTTTAGAAATATATACGATCCTTCTTACCTGTAATTTTATCATAAATGCTTGTTACGATTATTGAAATTCTAAATAATGTGCAGTACACGAGTTTAGTAATAAACATAGACTCCTTAAATTCAATTTCTTTCTGGATAGCAATCAGTGTTCTTGTAATAACTCATTTTATTTGTAAGTTTACATTCTTAAAAGGATTTAACTATAGGTTTGTTTAAATCTTCTGTCATTTTATTCTCCTTTTTTTCTTCTTCAATATCAGTATCAACATCTAGTCGCTCCTCTATTTTATCGTAACAGGTTCTAATTATCTCTAAAAAGTAGTAGTAAGTATCCCTCGCAAATTTAGAATTTATTGATGACATTATGATTTTTCCAGAATGAAATACTAAGAAGGTGTTGTAACGCTCCTTGTTAAGTTTTTTTAATCTGTCTTTTTCTGGTAACAAAGAAAGATAATCAGTGTAAGAAACGATTTTCTCTTTCCATCCATCTTCATATGTTATTTTTTTAACCTCTAAAGTAGAAATGTCTTCTGATACTGGAATTTTAATATTGACTCCAGTATATCCGAATGAAGTTTCAAGAAGAGAGTGAAATTCTGTTTGAACGCTCATATACATTGCTAATTTCTCTCTATCAACTAAAAATCCAAGACCAAAGTCGATATTTCTCATTGCAGGGATTAATAATGTTTCAAGATTATCCCCCCTAGAAAATGTATATAAATCTGTCGCGTCCTTGATATATTCCCAAATATATTTAACACAATTTTCAGCGTGCTCATCGGTCTTACATCCAGTAATCTGAAACATCCCGTTTTGGCAAACTTTGAAGTTTATCGCTTTGTCTTCCATGATTATAACTACAGTAAAAGAATTTCTGAACCATTTATCACGCTTCTTTCTTATTTGAGCTTTCTTCTTCTTGAGATCTACTCCACGTAATTGATCCTCAAATTTCAAAGTGATAATAGAGCCTGGAAGAATACCTATATTCGGATCGACTTTCTCAACCTTCTTTTTCCTTCCTCGTCTCTTAGGAACTACTATGTAGTCAGTAACCGGGAGAAAGTGAAACAATTTCCCGAGATCAAGAGTTAGATTAGTCATACTAATAAAGGTCTTGGTGCTCACTTTTATATCATCAAACTCTGGAAAAACCAAATGAGAATTCTTTTGTTTATAAACCATTTTAGTTATCTAAAAGAATTCTTTTCTTTAAGTTCAATTTTATTTGAAAGAATAAGAGTACTATAGTACATCCTGTTACATCCTGTTATTCACATTGAGAAAACATAGCATAAATCTCAGGAACCGGTTTCGTATACCCCAACTTACTCAACGTCTTAAGACCCTGAGCTGCTGCTGCTTTTTGAGCATCTGCCTTGAGAGACGCACTTCCGTATCCAATAATTCTAGTATTCCCTCCTACAATATGAGAAACCGTTGAATTGGTTATCATATCGACCTTTGTCTCGCTATATTTCAATGTCCCTAGATTTTTGAAATAATCAAATAACTCCTTCAACCTTGTCTTCTCGTCGTACAAATCTGTGTATCTTAACGAAATTGGTATATCGTCAAAAATACTAGCTAGGATATCGTAAACGATAGCATAGCCAACTCCCATACGAATCTTTGAGTCAAGAAAATACTCTGTAGCACCAATAAATGACTCTAAAGTATCCTCAAGTAATGGCTTCATTTTAGAACACCGCTCGTCTTCCGATGCTGTAATAAAATCCCAAAATCCTAGATTCTGGGCAATCTTCCAAAACGACTGCTTTGAACCGTAGTTAATCCTGAGACGAGCAACAACCTTTACTCCTTTAGGACAATTCAACTGGGGAAATCTTCGATACATATACCAATTAATGAACTTGTTGGCACTCAAGTCTCCCAGTTGCTCAAAAACCTCGTAGTTGTTCTCTTCGTCTGCAGAAGCTGAAGTAAAAGCAGTGTTGTACACTGCCATCCCCTCGTCACTAACAAGCAACTCAATATACTTATACTTCAAACCGGATCTTTCCAATACAGTGCGTAGACACGCTTTGAAGTCTTCTCCTCGAGAACCATTATATATATTTTGATCCATTTTGTTTATCTTCTTAAAACTTGTTTTAAAATTTCAATTTTTATTCAAATTTTATTTAGTTTAAGAGTAAAAAAATAGACATAAAAATGGAATCAACTAAAATAAATAAATTCGTTAATTCTTTTCTAAGTACATATAACAATGAAGATTTATCAGGGCATTGGAATTCACCTGAAACACAAGACAAATTATCAGCCACTCTTTCTCATAAAAAAGCAAAGCGTGGGAAGTCTAGTTATCTATTCTTCTGCGCAGACAAACGCAGTGAAATTTCCAAACAAATCCCAGGATTGAAAGCAAAAGAAGTTACTACTGAACTTGCTGCTCGTTGGAGGGATTTAAAAGAAAACAACCCGAAAATGTTCTCTCATTACGAAGAACTAGCTACAACCGATAAAGCCAGATACGAAGCCGAAAAACAAGCTCTATCAGAAAGCGACCTCAAGGTAAAGAAAACAAAAGTTACGAAAAAAGACAAAACTGGTCCAAAACGTGGAAAAACCAGTTATCTCTTCTTCTGTGCAGAAGAACGCGTTAATGTTAAATTAGAACACCCTGAATTAAAAGCAAAAGAAATCACTGTCGAACTTGGAATTAGATGGCAACGTCTCAAGGAAGATAATCCAGATAAGGTAATATATTTTGAGGATTTAGCAAATCAAGACAAACTTCGCTATGAATCTGAAAAACTAGTAGTAGAAACTCCTCCTGTTCCAGAAAATAAACATAAGGTAAAAGGATTTCAAATCTTCTGTAAGGAAAAAAGGGGTGATTACAGTTCTTCTGGTAATAGTGCTAGAGAAGTTACAGAAAAACTAACTTCTCTATGGAAAAACCTCCCTAAAAACGTTCAAAGAGAATATAAGAACCACGCAAAGTCTTTGTAAATAATATTCTAATATTCTAATATTCTAATATAACTATAGTTATATTAGAATTCTAACCAGATCTCCTCAACACAAAATAAAAGATAATTAAAATAATTAAAATAATTAAAATTATAGGAATAAAAACACCCGGTTTCTTAATTGTCTCTACAAATCCTCCATTACTTACTATAATTTTTTCTGACAGTCCTCCTTCTCCTCCTTCTTCTCCTCCTTCTCCTCCTTCTTCTCCTCCTTCTTCACCTCCTTCTCCTCCTTCTTCTCCTCCTTCTTCACCACCTATCTCGCAAAAATCTCCTGTATATCCATCATTACATTTACAGATTCCTGATTCTTGACAAGTTCCTTGTCCTTCAGACTCACATAAAGAATTCTTACAAATTTGTAAATTTAGTCCATCATTAATAATCGTTGAACATTCGTTGTCTTGATTTAAATTACCCAGACTTATTCCATCTCCAGTTAATTCAACCTTATTGAAACAAGCAGTAATATCCGGACATGCTTCAGAATCAGTCCATATATCTTTTACCTTTGAACAAGGTGGAAAAGTACAAACAGGTCTTTTTCCTAAAGTAGCAACTACTTCTGATCCCATCTGAATCTCAAGTTTACGATAGTAATCTTTGTAATATTGATCACTCATATAACAAGCACACATCTCCTTAACACTTCCATCTTCGTTTAAAGCACTAGATAAGTCACCGCAATATTCAAGCAATTTAATTCTACATTTTCCAGTTGATGAGCAGAAATTTTTACATACATTTTCGTTTAATTTATCCCCATTGCAAAAATCTATCAGTGAAAGATCACATATACCTTCATTATCATTACAAAACTCTTTACAATTTTCTTTAAGCATATTATCTCCCATTTTACAGTAAGTTAATCTATCATTATTACAAACTTCAACATTTTCTTCACACCACTTTAGAGAACACTCTAGATCCCCTCCTGCATCACTTTTAAATAACCTACTTTTGTCTGCCCTACAAAAGTCCGTTAGACTTGAATCACACCAATCTGAGTTAATACCGGAAACCACCTGAGATCTTACTGTTTCGTTATTACACCAATCACGACAAACTTCATTTTGTCTATTATTTCCAACTGAGCATGTTTCTTTAAAATTATCGTTGCAAAGTTTACCCATAGTTTCAAGTGTCTCTAGATCCTCACCTTCAAGAGGATCAGCAACAGTTACACCTTGTCTAAATTTAAGTTTTTGAGCTTCACATTTTTCGTATAATGTCGGTAGATCAATTGTTGAAGGATATACTTTGCGCATTTGGGCACCATCAACTGATCCATATCTTGCAACAAAATCTGGGTCTGTACCTTCTGGTCCCCAAACAAGATCATCTGTAGTATGTGTACTTCTTCTTTCATAAACAGGGCAAGCTTTTAATTGGTTTGCATCTTTATTACCGTCTCCTGATTTCCATTCTGCACCCAAATCACACATTAATTGTAAATCTGTTCTTTGTTCATACTCAAATTTATTTTGCAACTGACGTTGAATATGCATACCATTAAAATAAACATCAGTGTCGACTCTACCTATTCTCTTACTCAATAATGAAGGAGACATAATATTCGTGTAAGAATTAATCGCATCCGGTTGTTTACCGAGTGTCTTTATTTCAGTTTTATCAACTATTGAAAAATTATCATTGATAGGATTTTTATTCTCATCATATCCTGTTTGAACATATGTTGCAACAGCAACTTTTCTTGTTGCTAAATCCTCTTCTGGAAAAATTCGACGCACTGTATTGCTAGGTAATTTATCACTATTTAATATTTGATGCTTTATAATCTTAGTTTCGTCTTCTGTAGGTGTAGGTCCTAAATAAATACTTTTTAAAGCGTTTAACATTTTATTAAACACATATATAATAATTTTATATAATAATTTATAAACATAATTTATTATATAAAATGCCAACAAAAAAGAAATCAAGTAAGAAGGGTAAAAAACACCCGGACGAAAAAGCAAAAAGAACACTTGAATTAAAGGAAGAACTTGAAGAATATGCACTGATTGAAAAAATTCTAGGCAACGGTAGAGTATCTGTTATATACACCGATAGTAGAAAAATTCTAGCACATGTTCGTGGTAGTTTGAAAAGATGCAGAATGGCTGTCGGGGATGTTGTCCTTGTCTCAATTAGAGAATTCCAACAAAACAAGTGTGATATCATCCATAAATACGAAAAAACAGAAGTCAACAAACTTCTCAGCCTAGGAGAAATACCTCCAAACTTCTTATCTATAGACAATTCTTTCGGAAACGAAGACAACGAAGGAGATGATGTTATCTTTGAAGAAACTGAAACTGAAACTGAAACTGAAACCTCCTTCGAATTTGACAATATATAAATAATATAATTTTATACTCTCAAACATTACTTATTTCTTAGATAAACACACTGCTAAAGCAATCACTCCAATCGTAGATCCAATAGAATAATATTTCCAACATTTATGAACCTTATCTTTGTTCAGATTTAAATCTATATATTTCTTTTCTTTGAGTAATTCATTAAACAAATTACTCAAAGTTTCTTCTACTTCTTCTACTTCTTCTACTTCTTCTACTTCTTCTTCTACTTCTTCTACT
>Ga0129324_10000073_pt1 | contig 62874 bp, 54 predicted proteins | sample CPBDNA_7_FD_96879 | JGI IMG/M metagenome (GOLD analysis project Ga0129324, IMG submission 96879) | Freshwater to marine salinity gradient microbial communities from Chesapeake Bay, USA - CPBay_Spr_15_0.2_DNA | ecosystem: Environmental > Aquatic > Marine > Coastal | place: USA: Chesapeake Bay... | reverse complement strand
TGTCTTTGCTAATTCATTTTCTGAACTCATGAGGAACCTTACTTATTTAAAAACTTAATTATTTCTTCGGTATTACTTAGTTCAATCGTTTCCTGCTCTTTTGATGCAAGGTTTTTTATAATCACACATTTGTCGTTTTTTTCCTGATCTCCATAGAGGAGGACAAAGTTTGCACCGGACTTTTCAGCTTGTGAAAAAACCTTTTTAAACTTAAGCGTTTCTAAACTAAAAACAGTTTTCTTACCAGCACTTCTAAGCGCAGATGCTACTTGAGTTAGGTCTCGATAACCCTCTGGCACTTGATAAGAAATGAAAATGTCATTAATCGCTTTACTACAGTCTGGCATGAGGTTGTGAGACTGTAGAAAGTCTTGCAAAGTAACATCTCCTAGTCCAAAGCCAACGCCGGCCAATGCAGGTTCATTAAAAATTTGAAGGAGATTTGCATAGGCACCACCTCCACTAATGGCCCTTCTGTTATCAGGATGTTTATCAAAAACTTCAAAGACAATCCCAGTGTAATAATCTAGGCCTCTTACAATAGTGGGGTCATAATTGAGGTATTTAATAATGTTTTGGCCTTCTATGACTTGATAAAAGTCTTTGAAGTTTTCAGCAGCTTCTCCAAGATTGAGTTCTTGAAGGAATTTAAATAAATCTTCGAAACTAGAAAGTTCTAAATACCGTTTAAAACCCTTTTGTGATTCTTCTTCGAGACCAATCTCTTTTAGCTCTTTTAAAAGAACCTCGTCAGGGATTTTTTTAGATTTATCGACTAACTTATAGAGCTTGTAGATTGTTTCTTTATCAGGAGTAAGGCTTGAGAAAATACTGTCTACAATAGTTCTGTCATTAATTAAAACTTCGAAATGACTTTCATTAGCACCGAAGTTTTCTAAGAAGGATATGAGAAGCTGAATAATCTCAACTTCACCTGTTCTTCCGGGAGCTCCGAAAATGTCACAATTAAATTGCCAATGCTCTCTTAAGCGACCTCTTTGAGGTTTCTCATATCGAAAAAGATTTGGGATTGAATACCAACGAATGGGCTTGGGGATTTCTCTGTGAACTCTCGAAACCATTCTTGCCAGGGTCGGTGTCATTTCAGGCCTAATGGCCACGAACCTCTTGCCTCGATCCACGAAAGAATATATTTGGTCGTTTATAAGTTCTTCACCAGACTTTGCTTTATAAAGTTCCACCTCTTCTAAAAGAGGGCCATCATAATGCTCAAATCCAAAAAGTTGAGCAGATTGGTGCATCTTCTCAAATAGATAATCCTGCGCTCTTTTATCAGGAGGTAAAAAGTCACGGGTTCCTTTATACGGCTTTTTACTTAATGCCATTACTTCTGCCTTATTTTAGGGAGTTACTATCTATTCTTAGATGGCACATTAGCAAAAAAGACCTCTTTGGTAAAAAGCAATAAGGGTTTGCGCGGCGCATGGTAAGTAAAGAATTTATTGCCCTAATGACCGTAATATCATTAGTTTAGGTATAATTTTGATATGAGCATAGAAATAGAAAAAGATAATGAAGGAAATTCTTACGTTCCAGTACCAGTAGGGAAGTTTGAGTCCAATGTTGAGCTCATTAGTCCAATCTATTTAAAAATTGATAGCAAGTTCATAAAGCTTAAAAATATTGGTGATGTACTAGAGCCTGAAAAACTAGATTTCTTTGTTCAGAAGAGTCTCAAAAATATTTACATAGAGTTAGATTCTTTAGAAACCTTTATGAAATGGCTTGCGGAGAAAAAAGAAGAAGTCATCAATGAGATGGTCGCAGACGTTGGTGAAGAGCATCGTGAGCTTGTAGAAAAAAGAGAAGAGATTCGAGAAAAAGTCTATGACACCTTTACTGATATGGAGATGGATAGTGGTGTTGCAGAAATTCTTCAATCACAAGTTAAAGAGTTCATAACAGAAATTAAAGAAATAGATATTTCAAAGGCCGTCTTGGCCAAAATGTTAAAACATAACTCTTCTGTTGCAGATCACTCTTTAAATACGGCCAATATCGCGGTCTATATGGCAATGGTGTTAGGGCATGGGAATTATCAGGTTCTTGAAGATATCTATATGGGTTCTTTGTTTCATGATTATGCCAAAATGAAGATTCCTCAAGATGTCTTGGAAAATAAAGGCAATATGAAATATAACCAAGCTATTCAAGATCATCCTCGAAAGGGCGGCTTGGCAATCAAAAAGATTGATAATATTAGAGAACCAGTTGTAAAAATTGTTGATCAACATCATGAGCAATTTAATGGTAACGGTTTTCCTGAGGGTCTAAAGGGAGACGCTATTTTTGGACCGGCCATGATTGTTTCTATGGCGAATATTTTTGATAACACCGTTATGGAAAACAAAAATAAGCCCAAGAAAGAAAAATATAGAATGGCCATCAAAGTACTCGAATATGACAAAGGCAAGCAATTCGATCCGGAGATGGTAGAAAAAGTAATTGTTGCCCTGAAATTAGCCTATGGGGAATATTACATTCCCCCGTCAAACTAACTAATCTAGTGTCCAATCATTTACAGGTTTTGGTAGGTTCACAGGAGCTTTGTAGTTCGGATTAGCGCTAGGATTCTTTAGGTTTCTAAGGCTCTCTTCTGTTAGAGATTCATCATTCTGAGGAAGCCACTCATCGTTTTTGCTCACCTGCCAATCACTAGTCGGAGTAGGTATGTTTGCCTTCTGATGTTTTTCAATTACTTGGTCTAGAAGCGTAAGAGTATTGTCAGCCTCTGAAGTATCATTATTAAGATTTTCTTTAAGAGTGAAAAAGGACAGCTGCTCAGGCTTTTGAGGAAGTTCCATATCTTTAAAACGATAAAAGAGTTTATATTGTGAGATTAAGTTTTTTAGCAATATGAATTGGTACTTTACGAGCCTTAAGGATATTTGCTGTGGGTTTTCCCTTGTAAAGAGGTAGGCCCAAGGTCGAATAAGGTCAACTCTTCTTTTTACTGCCTTAAAACGAATTGTTCTGCCTTTTTGTTGTTTCTCTAACAGATAAGAGCGGTAGTCTGTTGTTAACACTAGATTGGCGATATCTGACTTTATGGCCATTAATAGCCACTTTGAGAATGGGCTAAGGTCTTTTGTACTTGCGTTTGTTTTAAATTTATCAAGGTCAAAACTTTTTGGAATTTTAACAAAAGGAGATGACTTTAATACCCACTTATATACGGTTGATTTAGCGAGAAAAAAACGATCATTTTCTTCTAGAGAGGTCATAAGAGAGTCAAGCTCTGTTAATTGATCACTAAGTTGATTTTTTTCTTCTTGAGTGAGGTAATCCATATTAAAGGATTCTACTAAGGCCTGTATTTCATAAGGAGACTGTCTTTTTACTGTCCATTGACTTGCGTATGTCGTTAAAGAGAATAGTAAAACAATTATAGTAAGTTTCATTAACCATCCTTGGCCTATGGGATTATTTTTTTCTTAATCTTATCAAATTCCGTTAAGTTGTTTTTTCCTGCGAGAATAAAATATTTATCCTGATAGGGGAGAAGAAGTTTTTTATCCATGAGAAATAAATTAGTCGCAAAATTGATTTCAGAGACTCTCGTTCCTTTTTTAGTACTTGGATCCACTTTAAAAGCATCATAAGTTAATTTTCCAATGCTATTTCGAAAAGTTTTAATAAAGTATATATCGGTGTTATTCAATCCACATACAATTTGCCCAATATCATTTTCTTGTGATTGATAAATGATAGGGGAATCTTTGAAGTTTAAATTTTCCGTAGTAAGGGAACGGATTCGAGAACCCTTTGTAAGTGGGTCAAGACCGAACTCCCCCCAATATATACTGTCACCATTTAGGCAAAGCTCTAGCTTGGATGAGTAATTGTCTGCTTTATAGAGAAGATCAATTTTTCGAGAATTTATTTTAAAGCGTAGAATTCCAGGAATTCCTTCTTTATTAATATCTGTATAAATGACGGTGTCAGTGTCGGCCATGATGACTTGGGGCTGAAAGTATATATTCTTAACATTGGCCAGCTTGATCTGATGCTTTAGTGTCTCACTTATGGGGCTTTGAACTGTTAAAACTTTAGTAAAGGAATCATAGTATGAAATCCATTGGTCTTGGTCATGAATTCCTGTTACTTGCCCTTCTCCGACCTTCTTGATTTTACTTGTTCCGTAGTCAATAAGATAAAGGGACTTATTGTTTCGTGGAGCCAAGTAAGTATGATAATTTTCATTGGCTTCGACGAAGGCATATTTCTTACTTTGAGTTACAAGTATATTGTAGTCTGTTTGTGGTGAGAGCTTAAGGATCTCTGTAACGTTATAATTAGTTGAAAACTGAAGACTACCGTTATTCCGTTGATAGTAAGTGTACTTTCCATCTGAGCTTATAAAACGAATGTTTTTAATATCTTGCTTGGTCGTAAGCTCTGGAAGCGCAATTGGATCGGCTTTGACAAATAAAATATTAAAAATGATAAAAATTATCCTACTTAATACCATAGAGGTTCCATTGATTAAGGGGATGTTTTTCTTTGTATTTCATAACTGCTGTAAATATCCAGTTCCAAGGAATTAGTCTTGGACTATGAAGGTCATCGATAGAAGTTCTCGTTACCAAAACTTTATTGTCATCCTCTTTTACTACTCCGTCGAGAATAAAGGGGAGGGGCGTACATTTTCCAAAAGTATGGCGTTGAAATACATGAGGTAGGATATCTTCTCCGCAGCCAATTCCATGAATGATAGAATTTTCATTTTGTCTTAAGTAAACTTCTAGCTCCGTTAGATTTCGTAGCTTTTTTGATCTGAGTTTGTAGGCTTCTTCGAGCATCATTAAGCCACTCTTCTTTTGATCTCGCCAATTATTTGGAACATAGTCAAAAGAGGTCGTTCCTTGAAACTTTAGACCCTCTACCTTTTTTTCGTCTACGTAGATTGTTTTTGGGCAATAAGTATTACTGCAAGTTTTTTCATCAAAAACAATATGACAACCATTCTTATATTCCAATAGGGCTGGATTGAAGCGGCTCTTACTGACGACATTACATGATTGAGAAGTTGAAATACTATTTATTCTTTTTAGAATTTTCGTGACTACTTTATCTTCTGAAATCGGAGATTTTTGTAACGAGCCAGGGATGTAATCAAGACACTTCTCTTTTCTATCAATCTTGTCGTTATAGCAAACCTTGAGCGGCCAACCTCGGGTATTCTTTGCTTCCACTGTCAGGTTGAGTAGTGAAAGATTGGCTTCAGCTTGGCAACTTTCTGAATTCGAGATTATTTCTCGATCTAAGTAGTGAGAAAGAATTCGGTGGATATTTGTTACTGCTCCGTTATCTACCTGACCTGGGCAATCATGGTAAGGCACTTTGATTCTACTTTTGTTTAAGGCCTTTGATATGAGTGAACAGTTTGGCCGCGGAAAAAGGCTTGAATATCCATCGGCAGATTTATCAATACAAATAGAAGGAGAATCTTTCATCCTACTGACACAGGTATTGATTTGTAATTGAGTAAGGTCCTTGTCTGTTCCTTTCTTAAAAAGATTAAGGCATTTATATTTTATATAGTTTTTTGAAAGCTCTCCATTAAAGATTTTGGTCCAAGCATCATTGGCCAAGTAGGGCGCACAAAAATTCGTTTGATCTTCAACACCATTACATAAGTTCTTAAGATAAGACCTTTGGAAAAATGGGATTTGTTCTTTGAAATAACTACCTGTGGTAATTAAACTATTTAGTTTAACTATATTTCTTATGTCAGATTTATTGGATCTCGCTTTAATTGTCTGAGCCCTGTCCGCTAATTGAATACTTTGAGGGATTTTACACAAATAGGGTAGGTAGTCGTTTTTCTTCCAGTCTTCTAATATGAGCTTACAATCATCTTTGTTTTTAGGGATTTGATAATTTAAAGATAGAATAGTTTTTTTTAAGTTGGCCCTATTGAAAATTCCAGATATTTGCGCAAAGTTTTGACACTTATATTTATAAATCTGGTTAATGTAGTCATCATACTTAATAAGACTTTTGACACCATTATCTTCGACAATAAGGTTGTTAATCGTTCCTAGGGCAGACTTGAGTAATTGATTCTCAAGTAAAGCGTATAGGTGGCACTGATTTAGGTTGATCATTTCTAAGTACTTCTTTTCGCTATGGAGAAAGATGCTTCTTAAGAAAAGGTTTCCTATTTTTAACCTTTTTACTTGTTCTACTGTTGGGTTAAGTAGGAACTTGTTTGTTGTCTCTAAGCTTTGATACTCTTTTTTAAGTTTCTCACGAGTATCTTGAACAATTGTTTTGAGACCTTCAATTACACCGGGGGGAGTCTTTGATTGTTGGGCAAAAGTACCCCCCTCACTAAAAAGGAGGAGGGTTAAAATTAAAGTTTTACATGTTGAAGTAAAATTCACTCATTACCCTATTTAATCCTCAACTGATTGAGCAAGGATGGATGCCACATCGTCTATGGCAATATTCTCAGTACTTTCAACTTGGGCCTTAGAGCTATTGAAGTTGATGAGACAAAAAGAGCAGCTTGTTGCTAACTTTGGCGCTTTAGTTTCACCAATATCTTCCAGTCTTTTAGTTGCAAGGTGAACACCCTCGTCTATTTCATACCACATGTTTCCGCCGCCCATTCCACAGCAAAGGGCCTTGTCTTTAGAGTCTTCCATCTCTTTAAGCTTAACCCCTGGAATTGCATTTAGAATATCTCGTGGGGCATCGTATTCACCATGATGTCTTCCGAGGTAGCAGGGGTCGTGAAAGGTAAGCTCTTGATCGATATTCTTCGTTGGTTTGAGCTTTCCAGCTCTTAATAGCTCTGCCAATAGTTCTGTGTGGTGAACTGTCTCAAACTGACCATCTTCAAATTTGGCATATTCTTTTCCAATGGTATGAAGACAGTGAGGGCAATGAGTAACAACTTTATCGAATTTATATTGATTCATGTTGGCAATGTTTTCGATAGCAATTTCAAAGAAAGTGTATTCGTCTCCAAATCTTCTTATTGGATCACCATTACACTTTTCAGTTTTACCCATGACCGCAAAATCTACTCCCGCTTTTTTAAGAAGCATGACAGTGTCTTTAACAACTTTCTGATTTGCGGAATCATAGGAGCCTGCACAACCAACATAATACAAATAGTCGACTTTCTTTTGTGGTTCAATAACTGGAATATCTAGTCCATCTGCCCATTTGAAACGATCATCTTGAGCAATTCCCCACGGGTTACCATTGATTCTAACTTTGTTGGCAGCATCAGCAGCGGCAGGAGGAATTTCTCCAAGTGTTAATGTTTTGTAACGCTTGGCCTCCATGATGATATTTACATGTTCAATATTGGCCGGGCACTCTTCCATACAGGCACCACAAGTTGTACAAGCATCGAGCTCAGTTGCTCCAAAGATGGGATTTTCTCCCCAGAGGTCTGCATCCACTTCGCCTTTGCCAATCGTTCCCATCGCCAAATCTCGAGCCTTTGTGATGATTTTCTTGGGATCAAGTGGCTTGCCTGCTTTGTTGGCAGGGCATACTTGAGTACAGCGACCACACTCAACGCATGTAAGGAGATCGAATTTATTTTTCATTGTTAACTCTGAAAACTTACCCAAACCAAAGGTTTCAGCATTTTCATCTTCAAAGTTCATTGGGTTTAAAACAGCCCCTCTTCTAACTGGTGTTAGTAGTGCTGCAAAGGGGAGAAGAACAATATGAGAAAACTTACTCCATCCTAAGGCCGCAACAAATACCATAGTGTTTACCATGTGGATAAACCATAGAGCTTGATATGATTTAGCTAAAGAGTATTCACTGAGTCCAAAGTTACCAAAAAGCTTAGCTAGAAACCAACCAACGGGAGACCATTTCATCTCACCGATAGGCATATTATTTCCGAGGATTCTAAAGCCTTCTAAAAAATAACCAAGGATAACAAGTAGAAAGAGAACTCCATACATAAAGAGCTCTTCCTTAGGTTTAGTGGACTCAAGGTAATCGGGCTTTTTGATATAACGTCTGTGATAGGCAAGGGCAAGGCCCACGAGAATGGCAACGCCAGCAATGTCGGCGAGAAAAGATACAACGATGTAGGTTGTTCCTGTAAAAACTTTAAAGGGTGTGTCGTAATGTATGGCCACAAGATCGGTGGCAATCCAAAGAATGACAAAGCCGTAGAAAATGAGTGAATGAAATATTCCCACATTTACATTTCTTGTAACTTTCCCGGTGAAGAAAATGGTTTCAAAGAAAGCTTTCCAGTTAAGCTGAGAAGGAAGTAATCCTTTGATACTCTTTCCTTGAGTTACAAACTTATACTTTTCGTAGAAGCCCTTGAACATGGCCAGCGTGGCCACAAGTAATAATCCATACATGGCATACTTGAATGAGGCCGGTATGTTCCACATAATCTCACGCGTTGCGTTGGCGTTCATGAGCATTCTCCTTGGGATCAATTATAAATTCTTGCTATAATGATGGTTCACTTACTAGGATAGTGGATAACTGTTGAATATAAAACGAGAAATTTATACATCTCTTGGCCAGGGTGCCGAATTGTTTAAGGTAATTTTAATGTGGTCATTTCCTGTTGTTTCTTTGTTGCTCGGGTTTCTTTCTTGGAAGAAAACGGTTTCAAAAACTTCTATAATTGTCCTTAGTCTAGGTCTTGGGCTTCAGAGCTTTGCCTACACCTCTTATCGTTTCACATCATTGACGAGTAATTACCCTCTCGTCTCTATGGGAAGGGGCCTGCTGGTCGGATTCTTGCTTATTCTTCTTAGTGGATTTACTGGTGGATTAAAGCCAGATCAAAAAAGTCGGGTAGATCTTAAGGTGATGATTTTAGTAGGACTAATCTTTCTGACCATGGCGAACTTGATAGATCCAAAGTTTGCTGAGGCCGTTTTGGCGATATTATGTATTCTCACTCCGGCGATCTTTTGGAGAGAAATTTCTTTTAGGGGTCCAGCGGTAGTTTTTTCAGTGTTTTTTATAAGTACGATGGCCTTCACTAGTTTTATTTTAACTTGGTCACAATACTTATTAGACGCTTTTGATTTAAGCCCTCTTCTTTGGATGATGGCCTTTACTGCGGGTTACTATTTATCCCTTAATTTTGAGGTCGAAGAATGAAGTTGGTTTTACTATCCCTTTTAATTTTTCTATATACCTCGTGTTCTCAAAGGCAAGCATTGGGAACTCGCGATCATGCTTTTGGAAGAAAAGGTAAGCATGTCATATGGATCCAGGTCGCCGGCCTTGAGTCGGAGCATCTGGCACTTTTAAAGCTCGATAAAGATACTACAGAAGAATTAATACCTTTTGAGCGGATGACTTGTATGGGTTCTATGTGGAGTTATAACCTTTATGACATAAGACCATCTGCCAGCAATGGTTTTGTTGCTCAGATTTTAGGTTCTCAAAATATCAAAGGAACATGCTCCGACTTAGACCGTAAATCTGTTTGGAGTTATTTTCAGGATAATGGTTATGAAATCGGTATTTATGAGGGTTCTGAAGTAAAGAAAAACTCACTTTTAAAGTTAAACTCGTGCGTGAGTGAATTTCCTCTTTTTAAACAGTCTTTTCTTTGGAGCCAGTCCGAAGGAAAGGAATCAGATTCGACTTTTCATTATCAGGAGGGAACGGGCGTTGCAACTCCCGGGATATATTTTGATAAATCCTGTCATGGCGGTGAATGTTTTGTTCCAATGAAAACAAATGCGATGAGCCTTTGGCGCCAGTTTACTAAAAATAATGCAAAAACATTCTTCACCATAAGAAACTTTAGTTTTTTAAAAGCATTAAAAAGTAAAAATATACTGAAAGCGAAGGAAAGCCTCAGAGAAATAAGTGATATGGTTTCAATGTTTGCTAAGGAAGCACAAAAGAAATCTATTTTACTTGTTGTCTCCTCAAGTGGATCAATGGGGATTGAACTTCCTACCGCAGGTAATAAATGGTCTGAATACCTTAAAAAAGGTAAGTATGTGACTTATAGGCGGTCACGTTTAATGAATCAGGTTTGGTCTTTTGGGGAAGGTTCAGAAAACTTTTGTGGTATTTACGAAGAATCTGATATTTTGAGACGCTTCATTTGGATGCCGGAAAAAAATATTTTCAACCTAGCTTTTTAAAAAAACGTTCTTAGCTATTTGATAATAGGTCTTACAGTAATCACATCTTGTCTCAATAGAGTCATCATCTTTAAATAACTCATCGATAGAAGTAGTGTTTAAAACGCTACTAACACCAGATATCATTCGTTCATAGCTACAGCTGCATTTAAAGATGAGATCTTTAGCATTTAATAATGTGTAATCTTGTTTTTCAAAGTATTTGATGACTTCAGACTCGTCATTTGTTCCTTTTGAAAAAAGGCTTTTTAATAAAGGATCTACTTCAGTTAGAAAAGTGCCCAATTCTTTTGGGGCCTCGGATTGCTCTTGCTTATCCCAGTTTTTTCGTGGGAGTTGCATAATGAACGCCGCTTGGTCTGCCTCATTGCTAATGATAACTTTGCCTTTTATTTGATATGAGTTTTGTAGAATGTTGTTAACAACCTCTAAAAAGCTTAAACCATTTATATCAATGATCGATGTGTAAGGACTACTCTGTCCGACGGAAATTTTACTTAGTCGTCCATCCCCACTTAATTTTTTGGGAAATTTTTCAAAAGTCTCCGGCAATAAAAGTGTTCTAAAGTGGCCATGTTCAGACATCTCAATTTTCAATAGAAAGTAAGGACTCTTTGAATCAATATAAAGGCCTAGGTTTTCATTTAATTTAAGAAGAGTAATTAAAGGAATAAAAGAGAGAACAGAGTCCCTAAAGTAGGCAAAGCCATCCCCTTTTAAATTATGAATAAAGGCCAAATCTTGTATGAGCTTTTGGCCTTCCACAAAGTTAATTGTGAACTCATTATTTTTATCGATAAAACTTAAAAGACGACTATTGTTTAACACTTTTCAAATCCTTAAAAAATCCCACTATATTGTACCTAAATTTTATGTCAACATCACCTGGGTATGATAGCTTTTACAAAAGGGGAATCTACTTTGCCATTAAGCGTAATAAAGTTCAATAATATAAAAGAAAATACCCTGTTAAGGTTTGATTTAAGCTCAAATCCTCGTTGGCAGGTCGTTTGCCCCAACCCTGCTGTCGCAGATGCTTTTAGGAATAACCTGGAAGAGAGAGAAGGCAGTGAGTCCATTGAGACTACAACCATAGCGAAGTTTTTAAGTGATCTTTTTAAGGATTGTTTTCCTGAGAGGTCTGTTTCTAGAAAGTCTGAATTACTAAAAATATTAGGTACAGTTTGGAAGCTAAAGTTTGAGGGTGAGGATAGCGCCTTTTTTCACCAATCTTTTGAACTATTTACTGATCTTAGGTCTTTTACTTTAGATAAATCCCTAATGGACCAAGTGTTGGAGAGCTATCATCCGATTGTCTCAGAATCAGTAAAAACTTTTTGGCTGGTATTAGAGAACCAGTCGATTACTGACGAACATCTTGCTTATTATGACCTTTATAACTACTGCAGAGATAACCCTGAGGTTCTGGGGGATGAAGAAATACCGGGTTATGTCTTCACTGGATTTAGTCACCTCTCGGCCAACCAGATTGAGTTTATAAAGCTCCTCGGTAAGTTTACGAATGTTCTAGTTCCTATTCCCCAAGATGTAATGAATGAGGCGATGCCAACTGACTGGGTCGACTGGATTAAGACGCAAGCAGATGATATCAGTGAAATTCCGAGCGAAGAAGACATGGGTACCATTGAAACATACCATTTCAGTAAGGGGCGCTCTAACTCATTATTAAAAAGGATTTTTGAAAAAGTTCCAGGTGATATCATACTTCCCAAAAAAACTTTAAGTTTTGCAGATGTGCTTCAATGTCATCATAAGGACCTTTTCTTTAAAAATTCGAATGATGACTTTGAGACATCGATAAAGATACTAAAAGAAGAGATTGCTCACCAATTTCTGTTGAGCGAAGATGATAAAGTCGGGCTAAGTGAACTAAAAAACTTTTTAATCGAGAAAGTAAGAGATAAGAAGTTCTCTTCCTTTAAAGACTTCGCTCACTACAAGCTGATTACAACTTTCCTAGAGACTCTTTCTGACTATGAAGAATTGTCAGATGCAAATAGTAATTTGAAGAGTTATGACATGACCATCTTGTGGGAGGTTATTAAGTTAAATCTGCCACGGAATTTCAATCTTCCTCTCTTGAAAAAGGTATCAAACTATATTTTATCTTTAAAAGATCTTTATCAAGTCGATGATGGGAAAATAAATTATATATTGGTGGACTCTAATCATGACTTAAGCGTTGGTGGAACGACTGGCTACCCAAAAGAGGTTCAAGAAATCCTTGTAACGTTGGGGCCTATACGTAGACAAGGCCTTGACTTTGCTTTCTATATTCACCATCTAAGAGAAATACTCAAGTCACCGAATACAAAACTTCTGATCGAGGAGGGGCTACTGGAGCATGACCAAGCTTGGGCCTCTATTGTCGGCAATGAACAGTTGAGTCGTATGCAATTAGAGGGCACTAAAGCCGTGCCAAGGGTTTTGGAAGTTTTACAAGACGTTGGAGAATATACCCCTCCCAAAAAGCTAAGTGCTAGCAGGATGCAAACCTACTTGGATTGTCCGGGTAAATATTATTACTCCTATGTTTTAGGGCTAGGTAACGAACCTGGAAAAGAGAGAAATATTGACCCAAGAATACTTGGGGAGATCGAGCATCGTGTAGTTCAGGGCTTCTTAGATAATTATAATGATTGGGACGAAGTTATTTTTAAAGAGATGGTTGATAAAGATATTCTATCGTCTTTTGACGAAAGTATATTAGAGAATCAGGCATTGAGAGAAGAAATTGATGCTGAAGTATATTTTTATTCTAAACAGACAATTATCGAGTTTTTAAAGTTAAAGGGTCTTGACCCCGAAATTTCGTTCAAATTTGAGAGCGGTATGGATAACGATGAAGGTGCTGGTTCTGCTGATGTGGTTATCGAGTCAAAAGTTCTTGGTAGGATGCTCTTTGACCTAAAGCGATCTGGAGGATCTATTCCGGATAAATATAAAATAATGAATCAACGTTATATTCAATTATGGTACTACCTTTATTTTTTAAAAGGAAAAGAGTCCCCGTTTAACTGTTTTGGGTATATCAATCTCTCTGATGGTCAGACGTCTGTGGTGTTCTCTAATGACGTAGAATTAAAAAATAAATTAGCTTCAGTTGATTTCCTCAACCTTGAAAAGTATGAAGGCTTCAAAGGGGAATTTACAGATCACCTTGAGAATTTTTACGATCTTTATAAAAATGTAAAAACTGGTTTAATCGAAAAACAAGACTATTCTATTATGCCAATAGACAGTTCTTCTTGTAACTTTTGCAAAGGTGCGGCGATTTGCACGAGGGGGCAATTCCAATGATTGATCCTTTAGAGTTACGACTACCAAATAGTGAACAAAAACTGGCCATAGAGCATGACGGTGGCGTTTTATTAAGCGCCGGTGCTGGAAGTGGTAAAACCTTTGTACTTGTAGAGCACATTGTTTACCTTTTTAACGAGTTTGTTAAATCGAATCAGCATGTTGAAAAAGATGATTTTTCGAATGCTTTACGTGAATACTTTTCACAAATTGTCCTAATGACTTTTACTAAGAAAGCTGCTGGTGAGCTCTCTCTTCGCCTACAAAAAAGATTTCAATTAGGAAAGGCCCGTGCCGAAGCTGGGAAAGAAACTTATCCAGCTTTCTATTGGAAAGAGGCGGAAAAGGCGATTAACTACCTTTACGTGGGGACGATTCATGGCTTCTGTTATCGTTTAATCCTTCAAGGCTACATTCCTAGATTTACTGGTCATGAAGAAATGATCGGCAACGTTGAGTTCTCAAATAAAATCAATGGTCTTATTTCTTTATGGTTTGAGAAAAACAGAGAGCGCATAAAAGAAGAACATCTTGAGAGTTTGGTTTTAAATAAAAAATCATTAAGTAAAAGTTTTAAGGAAATATTCTCAGATACTGACTTAAGAGTCCTATGGTCCAATTTTGATCCAAACGTTGGTTCTATCGAAGATGAAATAGAAAAGGTGAAGATGGCCTTTGAAGTATTCTCGGGAACAAGTTTTGAGGACTTTCGCTTCTCTCTGACTGATGTAGATCCGGACTCAAAAAAAACACCAAAATGGTTTGAGTTTTTAGAAGGATTCTCGGAGATTGCAAAGAGTCGCGAAGATGTATTCCATTTTCTTAATCAGGCAGATAGTTTTTTTAGCTCTTTTAGTCGATTCCCTTCAGCAAGTAAGAAAACGGCACCAGAAGAAGCAATTCGTATTCTACAGTGTGCAAAAAATCTGAGGGATTTCTGCAAAAAATATTTAAAAGATTTAAATGCACTTAATAATAACTTCGATAAATATAAATCATGGGGCAAAGTCATTCATGAAATATATAACTTCTTAGAAACTAACTACCTCGGTGACAACGGCCTTACCTTCACGGACTTAGAGTTTTATTGCTCAAAGGCCATGTACAATGATGAAGTGGCAAAAAAAATTAATGAAACTTACAAGTACTTCATAGTCGATGAGTTCCAAGACACTAGTAAGGTACAGTTTGAGATCATTAAAAGAATTTTATCTAATGATATGAAGAATGTTTTTACTGTTGGAGATGTTAAACAGGCGATATACGGGTTTCGGGGTGGAGAGTTGGGAGTTTTTAAAGAAGCTCAGAAAAACACTTATTTAAACCTTACACTTAAAAACAATTATCGATCACAATCAAATGTTATTAACTTTAATAATGCCTTGTTTACAACGCTTCTCCCTCTTGGCAAAGATTATGTCGATGAGGATGCTTACTCTGTTCCTATGGTTAATCAAGCAGTTCCTGAAGGAAAAGACGATGGAGGAGTACTTTGTAAACTAGAGGTTACAGTCGAATGTGATGATGAAGAGGTAAAAAGCCTCTTACCAACAGAACAAAATTATTTAGAGGCCAGTGTTCTTTTTAAGAATATTTTTGAGTCTAGTGAGGAGACTTGCGTATTATATAGAAAACTTGCTCCTTCTAAGTTCTTAGTGAAAAAGCTAATAGAGAATAATGTGGGTTTTACCTGTCAGGTGAAAGTAGATTTAAAAGAGGATCCTCTCATTTGTCTATATTTGGAGTTTGCAAGGGCCTGCACATTTATTGAGCAGGTTGGTGAATTGCAAAGAACTTCATTTGTGATTAACCATATCTTAAGTTTTTTAGGCTTTGGAAAAAGATATTCTTTAGAAGAGTTGAAGTTGCAAATATCTTCTTATGAAACATTTGGTCTGATGGGTGCCTTTAAAAGGTTTATATGGAGTCTTGGCTTAAGTTCTTCGAACCTAAGCTTTAATTGGCCAATTATAACAGCGCTCAATGTTGTAAGTGAGGATAAGGCGAACTTGGTGTTTGAGTTTGCTTCTGGTTTTTTGAGCGGCAATTACTCTTTAGACTTTCAAATCGGAAAAAATCCTCAACAATTAAAGATCATGACAACTCACGCTTCTAAGGGGTTAGAGTTTTCTAAAGTTATATTGGCAGGAATTCATACAAATGGAGTAAGTAAAGGGGACTCTAGCGACTTTGGCAAAATTCCTTTTAGCTACAAGTGGTTAGAAGGTTTTTCAAAATCGACAAGGTTCTCATCACCATCTCTAATCTATGAAAATGAGTTAAATAAATCTAAGGGTTTTTCTGAATTCAAAAGACTTTTTTACGTTGCTGCAACAAGGGCCGTAAATCAGATTGTATGGGCAGATATCAATTTTAGGGGGAAACCTGCCTCCTTTTCAAAAAGTAGTTGGATAGAGGGCATTAGGACTTGGGAAAATGACTTGGTCCCTATGAATACTCCCATTAGGGAAGAGATAACGATTGTCTCAGAGACGCTTGACCTTGATAGTGCAATACCAAAAGATGAAAGGCTTGATTTACATCGACCGATATTCCATCAAGACAACTTAGGTATTGATTTTGAAGAAAATGGGGAAGGTTTCAATTTAGGAATAGGAGCAGAGTTAAGCGTTACTCGTTTTGCAAATCTGGCGCAATGCCCTCGAAAATTCTTTATTAAAAATGTTTTAAAAATCTCCACCGAAGAGATTGAAGCTACTCACTCCGCAAAGAGTTTTGAGAGTTCTGATGAGATTTCTTTAGATAACAAAGCGGAGGCAGTGGAAGAAGATCGAGAGGAAGTCTTTAATTCATTATCAAATGACTTTTATGCCACAAGAGGAACCAATGTTCACGGAGCCATTGAATTTGCACTGAAGAGGAATTTTATTCTCCCTAAAGATATCGACCTTGATGATAAAGCACTTGATGGAATTGAATGGGTATTAAACGAATTACGCCCTTATAAAGAGAAGGCTGACTTCTTTAGTGAGGAACCTATAAAGTTCTCCCTTTTCGGTCAGATGATATCCGGCACTCCTGATTTAGTAATTAAAGGCGCTAAGGATATAGAAGTATGGGACTTTAAAACTGGTCGGTCTGAAGGAAAGGACCTGTCCTCCTATTGGCTACAGCTAAAGACTTACGGTTATGCACTTCTTAAAAATATTGGACCTGGTATAAGTGTTCGTCTTGTTCTCTCCTTTATAGATGAAAAGAAATCTTATGAGGAAAGTTATCCATTAGATGAGTTGGAAACTCAGTTATTTGAGATGTGGAGTCTACTCTCAAGGCCCGATACTCTTAATTTAAATCACTGCTCTCAATGTGAGTTTGAGCAAATTTGTCGGAACAAAAATTGAATACATTGCGCAAAATTTCAGTCATGTTAAAATAAGTATGTAAAATTGTTCATTATGATACGACCATGGATGGTCGCGACATTTAAGCAGGAAGCTAGACCATGATTCAAAAAAGTGTTCTCCTTTTAATCTGTATGTTGATGTTTAACTCTCACTCCTTTGCAGGGGAGGGAGATACCTATAGTTTCACTTGGCTAGACCCGGATAAGGAAGTCTATGTCTTACAAAATAGGAAATATCGAAAGGCCGGTAAACTTCATTTAAATATAGGTGCGGGTGTAACGACTTCCGGTGCTTTTGTCGATGCCACAACCTTTCAAGGTCGCGCTGGATATTTCTTCAGTGAAGACTGGGGATTCGAAGCTGTCTATAGTTTAAATAATGGTGAAGAAAATGGAACAGCTGCTTCCCTTAGAAACGACGGGAAAGCAGGCTCAGTTCCCTTCAGAAGGATAGTTGACTCCTACGTTGGTGGCATGGTCTTGTGGTCACCCTTTTACGCAAAAATAAATACTTTTAATACGATCATTTATTTGGATTGGATTATTGGCGCTGGTTTAGCAAAAGTTGAAGAGTCTAATAATATTCTTGAATTCACAACAACTCCGGATAACGACACTCCTACAACAGTAACTCATACTGGATTCATGTGGGATACTGGCCTTAAATTCTATTTAAATGAAAACTTTGATATCAGAACTGATTTGACAGTGATTCATTATAAAGCAAACAAACCAGTAAGAACTGGAACAGGCGAGTCGACATATTATTCTAATTGGGATTTCGCTGTTTCTCTAGGCTATAGCTTTTAAGGGAGCCAGAGGTATGTTCAAAAAAATGAAAATTTTAAGAAAATATTTTGCACTGTTTTTTATCTTATGTAACTTACCTGTAAGTGCAGGGGTGGATAATGCCTGGACTTATTTAGTTAAATCTAGAGGGAGTGTGAATAGTTACCCGAGTGTGACTAATGAACTCTTGCAAGACAGTCTTTACTTTACAGCGATACCTTATCTGAAAGAATATTTATCTACAAATCGTGGAAGAATTTCAAAAGATGTTGATGCTCTTATTGATGCTGTTGTTACTCAGGTTGGAGTAAGGCAATTCGAAGTGTTACCTCAAGCAATCCTAAATAGAACGAGTGCACCGATTATTAGGTACATTCTTGCGAAAAAGTACTTTCGTGTTGGTAAATATAATAAAGCACTCAAAGCTTTAAATGGCACGATTCCTAAAGATCATCCATCTAAGCCTTTTGCCTTACTGTTAGAAGGTTCCATATTTTCAATAACTAACAAAACCGAATTAGCTGTAGCTGCCTATAAAAACTGTATTCGTGAAACAAAGAGGCAGATGAATCAAACAAAGAATAAGAATAGACTAAGGCAACTTTCGGTGAATCGTGATTATTGTATTGTCGGTGTTGCAAGAACAGAGTTTCATGGTCGTAAATACGACGAGGCAACGCTGTCTTATTTGGATCTATCAAAAGATAGTTATGTTTGGCCGGAGGTTCTTTTTGAGGAAGCTTGGAACTCTTTTTATCAAAGAGATTACAACAGAACATTAGGAAAGCTCGTTACTTACAATGCACCCATCATGAACTTTGTTTTCAATCCTGAAATAGAGGTACTAAAGGCACTTACCTATATGGAGCTTTGTCTCTTTGATGATGCTCGTAAAGTTGTCGATGATTATTATAGAAAGTATCAAGAAGATACTCTAGCTGTAAAAAAGTACCTTTCAAAATACGGTAAAAACTATAAATACTTTTATTTGTTGGCCAAGTCTGTCAAAAATGGCAAAAAACCAGGCAATAAACTTTTAAATAAATTAATGAACAGCATTTTAAATGATGCTGCTTTTATAGAGCTTATTGATAGCTTTAATGTCGGTCGAGATGAAATTGAAAGAGTGAAGGCTCTGAGTAACGCCAAAATGCGTAAAGTGTTTACTTCGAACCTAAGAGAGTCATTGCTACTTCAAAGAGATCTCATCGGTGCCTATGTTAGAAAGAGTCTTCACCTTAATATGGATTATTTAGATAAATCCTTTGAGGGAATGACTTATATAAAGTTAGAGGTTCTTGGTAGAAGAAAAGAGCAATTATATTTTGCCAGTAATGATGTTAATAGATCGCGTGGTGATATTCGTTATTTAAAAAGAAATGATAAGCAATATTTCTGGACCTTTAATGGTGAGTTTTGGGCGGACGAATTGGGGGACTATGTATTTTCTCTCAAGTCTGAGTGTGGCCAATGATGAGTAAGAAAATATTATTAATTTTAGTTACTTTGTTATTTGGAAGCATCTGTTCTACTCATGCCAATATGGAGCAGAGGCGAGAACAGTTAATTAATATAATAGATGAAGAATTAAAGGAAGTGATTCGCCTTAATAGGCAAATCGGTTCCAAAAATCCAAACCTCCTTTTAAGAATGGCAGAACTCTATTTAGAGAAGGCCAGGCTCGTAATGGAAGAGGAGAATTTTAAATGGTTAAGTATATCTCCAGAGGAAGCTTCAAAGTTAGACCAAAAACAGTTCTACAAAAAAAGTCGTCAATACTTCCTGATGGCCCAAAAGACTTGTTATTACATTTTAAAAAGGTTTAAAAAATTTAAAGGAAGAGCAGAAGTATATTATATCCTCGCTTACAATGCGAAGGAATTTCAGGAAGGTCGCCGGGCGAAAAAGTTTTTCACACGTGCCATAAAGTACGCTAAGTCTGGTAGCCATACAGAAGTTAAGTCAAAGCTAGCACTTGGTGAAATGTATTATAATGAAAAAAAGTATAAGCAGGCGATACCACTTTATGAAAAGGCCCTTAGAAGAAGGGATCAGAAATGGTGGACTAAGGATGCCTATAATCTTGCTTGGTGTTATTTTAGAGTCGGAAAAAAAAGTAAGGCCATTAACTTAATGAGCGAAGTTCATAAGTTGAGTGGCAATGCTTCATTTGTTGACGTCAGTGACCAAGTTGAAAGAGATCTCGCTTATTTTTATTCGGAAGCTGGCAGGACGAATGAAGCCTTAGTTTTCTATAAAAAAATTGGAAAAGACATTAGTAAGAACTTCTTAAAAGTAGGTAAATACCTCAAGGGTCAGGGGAAGTTTGCCGCCGCCCAAAGTGCTTTTTCTCAAGCGGCTAAAAACGCTCAGACAGACGAAGTCAAAATTGATGTTTATGGAGAATTGTTGTCTTTATATGACCGTTTTGGAAAAGTTGATAAACATCTAGAGGTAAGCAAGTTTCTTTTTGAAAAATACAAGGTGAATAAACTAAATTCAAAACAAACTGAAGACCTTAAGTATCATGTCGAAAAAATGTCGGCTCAACTTCAAAAACAGGTTGTTTCTAAAGCTTATAGTAAAAGAAACAGTATAAAGATGCGGAAAGCGGCACTTGCAACAGAGTATTTTCAATTACTCGCCGGTCTTTCGGGCAATGTGGATCAAAAAGCGATCTTTCACGCTGCTGAGACCCAGTATGCGGTAAAGGGATTTAACAAAGCCGCGAGTTTATACGATCAAGCCTATGAAACAGCGAAAAGAGTTGGCGATAAGAAAATCGAAGCATTAGCTCTTGATGGTCTCCTTGCCAGTTTAAATGGTAAAGGTGTAAGTGCGGCCACCACTAATAAGTACCTTGCTAAGTCTTATGCGATCTTTCTAGAGAAAAATCCTCGTTCTAAGAAAAGTTTTAAAATTTATCAACGACTCTTTAATGCTAAGTTTCAGGCAGGTGATATAGAGGGAGCCGAAAAAACATTGTTAGAATTTAAATTTCATTTTCCAAGTAGCCAGCAGAAGCAAGAACTTATGCTTGCAAAGATAATGGATTATCACCGTAACAAAAAAGATCGCAATGAGATTAAAAAGTGGGTTGATAAAATAAACTCGGGTGAATTTAAAGTAAGCCAGAAATTTGCCAAAAAGCTTCGTTTGATTTTGTTGAGTATTCAGTTTGATAAAGTTGAAAAGTTTAATACAAAAGGTGAGAAGGTTGCAGCTCTTAAGGGCTATCTAGATATCTATAAAGATACAACATCTAGTGAAGATGCTAGGAAGAATGCAGCTTATAATATTGCAATACTCTTTTACGAGTTAGGTAATAAAGAGAAAACCTATGGTTGGTGTAAACGCGCCCTTTCGCTAATGAACTCTGCTGATGTTGTTAAGTACGAGGATAGTTTCCTTTCGATGGCATCAGGTCTTTTTAATTATCGAGAATTTAGAAAATCTGCAGAGATTTATGAAATTACACTCGAGAAGGTGTGTCGTCGTAAATCAAAGAATAAAAACACCTTTTTTAAGAATGCCAATATCTTGTATCTTGCAGATGGCAATTTACAAAAAGCTGTAGAGATCATCGAGCTTGGTAAGAAATGTAATATATCCAACGCGTTTGAATTGGAAGTTTCCTTAGACACTCTGACAGAACTTGGGAAACAAGATCGTTGGCAGTCATTTGAAAATCTTCTTAATAAATTGAAGTACACAAAAGACGCTATACCAGACTTAATCTTTCCTATGTCAAAGCTTAGAAATACTTTCTTTTCACGTGGGCGGAAGGACCAGGCAGTCTCAGCTAACCTAGAGATGATAAATTTATATAAAAAGGCTCGTGCGAATCGACAACGTATACCTTTAGAGGCCCTTGATATAATTGCTGAAAATTATCTAGAAGACTTAAGAAGAACTGCAGATAAGTTAGAAAGTATCCGTTTATCTTTTCCTGAGAAAGAATATAACTCCCTTCTTAAGGCGAAGTTTAAGTACCTCGATTCTGTTACTTCTAAGGCCTTAGAGGTTTTTAAAATTGGTAGTGGTCATGGAATCGTTGAAGGCTATCGGATTCTTGTAGAGAGTTATAAGAAATTAGGGAGAGAGATTAAAAACTTCACTCCAGTAGGAAAGAGCGCGGACTATTTGAGTTCGTTTAGTAAAAGTATGGGGGATATTGCCCAACCTATTATGACAAAGGCATTTGAGTTTGAGAAGGAAGCACAGAAACAAATAAAGAGCTCCAATATACTCTCGCTTAGTAATTTTTATTTTCTAAGTAAAAACAATCTTCCTGTTGTTCCTCGGTTTTTTCCGGTTAAAAATGGCGTACTTATGGATAGAGGAGGTAAAAAGTGAAAGCTTTTAAACTAACATTTTTAATTTCCTGCCTTGCGTTGTTCGGTTGTGGGAGTGGAAGTACCAAAAATGAAAAAACGAAGAATGTAGATGAAATTGATACTCTTACAGACGCTAATTTTAAATGGCCTGCACCTCGAGAATATCAAGTCGTAGATGACTTTTTAGACGGTAAAGTTGCCGATTATGATGATGTCTTAAAGGAAGAGTCTCTTTCTAAAATTCCTCGTGATGAATTAGAGGAGCCTAGTGATGTACCAAAATCAATTGATAAGGCCATACTTGCTTGTTATCGAGGTGATTACAATTACGCGAATAATATTTTTGATTCATTGTTAAAAGAATATCGAAAGAATCCTATTTACTGGAATCAGGTAGGTAATTGTTTTATGATGCGTGGTGATGATCGAAAGGCATTACTCTTTTACAATAAAGCTCGGGATCTCAAGAAAGACTACGCTCCCCCTATAAATAATATCGGTGTAATCTTTGAAAAAAGTAGCTTTGATCAAAAAGCTTTAAAGTCATACGAACAGGCGAAAAAAGTTTCTTCTTTTAGTTTAACTCCTGTCTTTAATCTAGCTCAGATTTATGCAAAGTATGGTTTTATCGAAGAGGGTAAACAACTTTTCGAATCAATGGTTCGTTTAAATTCTAAAGATCAGGATGCTCTTCATGGATTGGCATTTCTCCAGATGGTCTTAGGTGACTATAACGGCGCTATCCAGTTATTCGATAGAATGCCAAGCGAGTATTACCTGAAACCAGAGGTCGGAGTTAACTTAGCTTATACTTTATTCCTGAGTGGTAATAAGGGTAAGGCACAAGATGTTTTAAGTGATCTTAAGCCAAGTAAAAATGAAGATGTTCTAGCTTACGTGTCAAAAATTAGGAGTCTAATAAAATGAGGTATCTATTCTCATGCTTGATTATTAGTTTAACTTTTACAGCTCTTGCGCAAGATAAGGGAAGTGTAGATTTGCCAAGAATCATTTATAAGTACAAGAAGTATCAAAAGTTCGATTTTGAAGACCTTGTGATTGAAGGTGAAACTGGCAGCCCAGGGGACTTATCAATCAATCCTCGTTATCAAAGAAAATTTAAAAACAAATTACCGTATAGAAAAAACTTTAATGCAGAAATTAGAAAAAGTATTGAAAGAATTAGATAGATATAAAAAGGATCTCGGCAATGGATAAGGAAATCCCAAAGGACTCGGTAAATTTCGAAATTTCTTCGGAGAGCCCGAATGGAAGTAAGGTCGTTTTTCCACTTTCGAAAAAAAGATCTTTTGTTGGTCGAGGGTTGGCCTGTGATGTTGTCATACCTTTTGGGGATGTTAGTACGATTCACGCTGTTGTTGAGATAACAAAAAAGAATAAAATTAAGATTTATGATCTTAATTCTAAAAATGGAACAAAGGTTAATGGAGAGAGGATTGTTGTTGCTGAGGTAGATGTTGATAGTCCATTCTACCTTGGGGATAATAAGGTAAGTGTCAGTGAGTTTAAAACCGCTGATATGGCCCCACCTCCGCTAGATATGATTTCCTCTCTACCTCCTGCATTTGAGCAAAAGAGAGATTCTGTTGAAAGAAAGGATCTTCCTAAGGCGCCGCCCCCGAGTGTTATACCTGATAGTGATGATGTTGTTCCGAGGATAAAATATCCTTTGGCAAAAGATCCACGTGCCGAATTTAGTGAATATATCTTTGAAGATGCTGATGAACTTTATCCAATTTTTAAATATGAAGTTAATGATAATGCCGTTGAAATTATTATTGTTTTTAATGATCGAATTCAAAGTGTAGACTACATACCAGCGAAGGAAGGGACCTACTCTTTGGTTGGAAGTAAGCCAAAAAGTAAACAGCTAGAATATGCTTACCTTGGTAAGGGGGACGTAGTACCGTTTATTGTTATTAAAAATAACGAGGCTGAAATTTTACCCTTGAGTGGATATGAGGCTCAAAGCTTAGGTGATACTCCTAGAGATAACTTGAATTCTCCTTTTTTCTTATATGATGAAGAAATTGTTCAATTTTCTAATCAGCATATTCAAATTTTTATAAGAAAGACTTATTCACCTCCTAAGGTGGCATCGGCGCCGGTTCTTAGAAGGGATCCGGAGTTTAAGAAATATCTTCTTCTGATGTTCTTTTTAGTGTTTTCCTTTTTGATTCCTTTTTCATTGTTTGAGGTTGATGAGGAATTGGAGAAAGAGAAGGCTCCAGAGAGAATCGCAACAATCCTTTATAAAAGAAGACCTACCGTCTCAAAGTATAAGGCCATTGATAAGACCAAGGACGCTCCTAAGGTTGTTCAAAAAAGTCCAAAACTTAGTAAAGACAAGCCAAAGAATAAAATTGTAGAAAAGAATAAAACTCAGGATTCTAAGCAAAATGCAGTAAAGAAAGCCGGGGATAAGAAAGCTGTAAAAGTAGGAAAGGTAAAGAAAGCGACACCTAATAAGGGTCCTAAAAACGTCAAGGACAATAAAGTATCACCTAAGTCCGCTAATAAAACTGGGGCTAAATCCGGACCTTCTAGACCAAAAAAAGCTAGTTCGGCCATCACAAAATCAAAAGGAGCTGTTGATACCTACAAAAGTATGGACTTTAAATCGACTGTCTCAAGCCTTATCTCAAAGGGCGGTAGTACAAAGTCTGCTAAGGCCGCTGCAGATTATTCTGGTGGTATCAGGGGCAGCTCTATCAATCAGGCGAATACTGGAGCTACTCTTAAAACGGCAAAGGTAAGTAACAATACTGGTAGTTTGACAGGAGTAACGAGTGGAAAGCTTGATACTTCAAAAGGTGTAGAAGGACTTGTTAATAAGAAAAGTATCTATACTGCAGGACTTCCTTATAAAACAGTTATTTTAGGGGGCATAGATCCTGACGTGATCAGGCAAATCCTTGTCGAAAATATTCCTAGATTTCAATACTGTTATCAGAAAGTTCTCGATCGCTCTAAAAGAGCTTTTAACGGCATAGTACGTCTTAACTTTATCATAGGTGCCTCTGGTCACGTTACCAAGGCTGGGGTGGATAGTATTTCAAATCTTCCGTCTTCAGTTAAGGGTTGTGTTGTTAATGTGTTGAGGAGAATCACTTTTCCTGAGCCGGCTGGCGGTGGTGTGGTTGAGGTTAATCAGCCTATGAACTTTTATCCTAAGGTAAAATGACTCCTAAGAAACTGAACATAGGGTTTGAATTAATTCTATTCATACTTTTGGTGTTAGTTTTCTTCCGCCTTTTGGGTCTTCAAGAGAATATTGATAAGTTGACCGTCGTTATTTCTAGTAGTGAGAAATTTTTCGCAGATCTTCCTTCCATTAAAAAAGATGGCAAAGAAGTGGCTTTGTCGCTAGATAGTTTTAAGTTTAAAATAGAAAGTTACTGCTCTCTACTCTATGATAGCTATATTGATGCTAAATTTCTGGAAAATGACTTTGTACAAATTCGAATTAAGAAAAACGGCTCGAAGGACTTTGTGGCCTCGCAAAAGGCGTCCTATTGGGTTGAGGGCTCCAAGTTTTTACTATCTGTAAAAGACGGGGAAGGTAATAGGGAAGTCAAAATTCTTAAAGACTTTTTATTCGATGATAATGGCGTTGTAAAATCATTTAAAATTGAAGGTTTTGTTTTTACCAATAAGAATTGTCAATAAGCTGCTTGTATCTCTTTAGCACAAGATTCGTTTGTGAAAAAGAATCCAGCACCTTCGATTTGGCGAGCATAGCCTCGTTCATCAACCTGCAGGATCGCTAGCTTTCTATTTTGATTTTTTCCATCAGCTTTAATCGTGGCGTATATATAAGTACCTTTTATAAAGTAATTTCCTGTCGCAGATGGGCTACTTGATTTTGAAAAGTTCTTTAGGTTTTCTTCTGTGACTTTCCAAAAGGAAAGAGTGTAGTCAGCTCGTAGTTCTAATGCGGCCGTAAAATTACCTTGTTGATCGCAATAAAAACCTTCTATTGGTAAAATCTCTTTTGCATTTTTTAAGCCCACAGAAGGAAAGGCTGGAGCCTCGTCTGCACCGATACTTTTTTTAAAGTTTTTAAGGACTTCTAGGCCCCCTCTTAATTCTTTTAAGTCGACTTGAAGTGATTTAACTTGTTCTTCAAGATCAACCACTCTGGTTAAGGACTGCTTGCCAAAGAAAAAAACGACCCCAATAAAAATGGTGATCATTATATATATAAACATTTGTAGGTTCTTATTCATAAATCTCCTTAAAGATACTAGATATTTTAGCATCGCCCTATAATCAGGGTAAAGATACTTTTCTCTCTCTTAATTAGGCTAATTAGGCTAATTGAGGACCAACCTTTAAATACTATCAATACTTAAGTGCTCGAAATTGCATGGGGGTGGTGTGTTGTGTCATAATGAGTTAGTTCACTAGTGTTTACTGAATGGGGACCACGTGAGTTTAAGCTACAACAACATATCCATCTCGCTAAAGGCCTTCCTGGCACTCCTTCTTGGGGTGTTGCTTATGGGTGAGTATTTGGATGGAATCAATGACATCTCTGATTGGGCGGTCCTCTTCTTCTTCATTATAATGGCCAACGATGCGTACATTCACTTTCGATTGGTTAACGGACAACCTTTTGAGAAATGGATTTTGTCTCCAAGAGGGAGTAACGAGTTTAAGGATAAAAGACTAAAATACATTATGAACCTCACTTTTACGGTCTTGATGATTGGTGCGATCTTCCTCGAAACATCTGTAGTTGATATTGGTATTAGAGATAATATCTATAAGTTTGGGGTTGTCGTTTGGTCTGGGGTTTTTTTAGGGGTAAATGTTTATAACTTAAAAACCTCTTTTAATTATAAGAGACTTCTCTTAACAAATGTTGCTTTGTTATTCCTAATTGGAAGCGTTACTTTGATCTAGTTACCTTCGCCTAAAACTACAAACTTATAGGACTTATAACCTGCCTCGGCGGCAGTAAAAAGTATCTTCTTTACTTCAGAATATTTAATTGTTTTATCGACAATCAAATTAACAATCCCTGAAAATTTCTTGGCCTCTGGAGCGGCTTTCTCTACTTGCTTAACAAGGTTCTTCTTTTTTATGAGTTCATTAAACAAGGGTATTATGCGTCTGCCACCGTAATCATAAGTACGGCCTGTTAGGTTTTCCTTATCCAGTACAATTTGGTTATCAACCCATATAGTGGAGGGCGAAACCTGAACGACAACTCCGGAAGTATTGAGATCACTAGAGTTTGATGTTGGTAAGGTTATGTCTTTTGGCACATTCAGAACAATCCCTGTTGAGTTATAGCTCTTCAGAAGGAAGACGAGCATAATAACAAGAATATCTAAGAGAGACGTGATATCGAGATCGATAGGTGGTCTCTTGTTTCTGCGGCCTCTATTTCTTATTGATCGGTTTAACCTCATGTTAATCCTTAGCTCCTGATATTTCCAAAGACAATCTTATCAAACAAATACTTTGCCTGAGTTTCAACGCCATCCTTGTCTTTTATCCATACTTTATCGTCAGTGTTTCTAAAAAGCCTCATTGCATCCATGACTTTAACAATTGTTTCATAATCAATATCAACAATTGGCTCTAGGATTACACTTCTTTCATCATTAAAGTTTTGTTTAAGTTTAACCATGTAGGTGTGTAGGTTTTCAAGGTCGTAGTCTCCAGTAGCTGTCTTACTTATTTTCTTAATCAAGCGAGAGGGAACACCTTTGTAAAGATTTATACCAGTACCAGTAACCTTAACGGTAAGTGCTAATGGATTCTTCTTTGGAGGAGGTGAGTCACTAGAGATAATTGGAACATCACTTTGAACCTCAAAGATCTTAATAAAGTTTGCCGACATAAGAAGAAAGAAAATGAAAATAAACACAGCATCCAAAATCGGTATAAGATTCAGGCGCTGTGGCGGTTCTTTTCTTTTTCTTCTACTTGGTGCTCTTAACACTTCACTACTCCATTAAACTTTTTCGTTTTTAGTTCCAAGAATATCTAAAAGCTTTACTGAGAATTCATCAATCTCATTGATGATCTTTTCTGACTTTGAGCTTAGAAAAGTATGAAGCATCATGATTGAAATCGCTGCGAGAAGACCTAGGAATGTTGTATTCATGGCCTTTGAGATACCCGTCGCCAGAAGCTCTGCCTTTTGGGCAGGGTCCGCTGATGCTACGGCAGAGAATGATTGAATAAGACCTTGAATAGTTCCAAGAAGACCAAACAGTGTTGAGATATTGGCAATCATTTGGAGATAATTTAGTCTTAATTCTACTTTGGGAATGACTTCCAATGCAGTCGCATCAATCGCATTTTGAACTTGTTGAGTGGATTGGGATGCCCTCTTTAGACCACTCTTCAAAACTTTTGGGAGTGCAGCTACAGAACCTGAACAAACTCTAATCGCACCTTGAATATCATTGCTTAAAATGTAGCGCTGTAATTCATTCATAAATGATGAGCCATCGACATCAAACTTAAAACTAAGTTTCATAAATCGCTCGAGACTAATAGCAATTCCAACTGCCCAGATAATAAGAATTACCCACATAAAGATACCGCCACTTTGAATAAAGTCTGCGATTGAATTTACACCTGTTAATACTGCTGAGCCTTCTACTGAACCTTCCATGATTCTGTATCTCCTGTTATGAGATTTGATAATTGCTAATATAGGATTATTTTACTGGAACTTCGCAGTAACTGGGGGATTTTATTAAGAGTGGAAAAGAATTCCTGTATATACCAAACCGTTTAATTCGGTTGGTTATTGATAATTCTCAGGAAATAACTTTCTTTCAACACCTTCAATCATAATGTGAATGCACTTTATATGAATTTCTTGTATTCGATCTGTAATATCACTTGGAACAATGATGGGGGTATCAACCATATTTTTAAGGGCGCCGCCATCCTTACCAAGAAGGCCAATTGTATTCATTCCCTTTGCCTTGGCCGACTCTACGGCCTTAATAACATTTTGGGAGTTTCCTGAGGTAGAGATTGCTAAGAGAGTGTCGCCTTTTTTACCCCAGCCTTCTACGAACCGGGAAAATATATGCTCGTAACCAAAGTCATTGGCCACACAGCTCATATGCGAGGGGTCCATAATTGAAGTTGCGCCTAGAGGACGTCTATTTTTGCGGTAGCGACCAGTTAGCTCTTCTGCGAAATGCATAGAATCACATAAAGATCCACCGTTGCCACAACTCATCACCCGACCGTCATTTTCAAAGGTAGTAATGAGGCATTCAACCGCATTAGATAATGTTTCCAAAAAGGTTTGGTTCGAGAGAGATTTGTTTAAAGTCTCTTGAGCTTCTTGAAGGGAGTTTTTTATGTAATCCATATTTTATAAGGGGGCTTAAAGAAGCCCCCAGTAATAAGTATTAAGAAAGTTCTTCGAATTGTTTTTTTATTTCTTCTTTAGTTTGAAGGCCAACTAATGTTTTAGCAGCTTCTCCACCTTTAAAGAAAATCATTGTTGGGATACCGCGAATTCCATATTGTTGAGCAAGCTCACCATTTTCATCGACATTACATTTTACAATTGTCGCGTTTCCAGACATCTCACCAGCAACTTCATCAAGGATGGGAGCAAGGGATCTACAAGGTCCGCACCACTCGGCCCAAAAATCAACTAGGATTGGTCCGTCGGCTTTAATAACTGTTTCTTCGAAAGTACTTTTATCAACTTTTCCAACATTACTCATGATTCATTCCTCTTCTAAAGCATACGTAGTTCGATAGACTAATATAAATATAACGAAATGAAAAAGTGTCATCTACAGGACAGACTTTTGTCATGTAGCAAAAAATTCCTTGCTTTCCACGAATAATCAATGGGATAGAATAAAGCTATGAAGAGACGTTATTTTTTAAAACAGGCCATTAATCGTGCCCGCATTAGCCGGCTTATCGCAAAAGCGATAGATCTCTTTATAGTCCTCGTTTTAAGCGTCTTTTTCTACCCTCTTGGCCTCATTCTTTCTGCTATTTATGTGGGAATTTCTGACAGTCTGCAAAATGGTCAATCTGTTGGTAAGAAGTTTATGGGGTTCCAAGTCATTTCCTTAGAAGATGGTCGTCCTTGCACGGTAAAGCAGTCTGTTATCCGCAATATCCCTCTTCTTGTCCCTCTGGGATTGGCGATTTTCCCCTTGATTGGCCCCATCTTGGCCATTGTGGCCGGAATTTTTCTATTGGTGCTGGAAGTCTTTTTTCTTTTTAAGCTAGATTCGGGCCATCGGCTCGGAGATGTTATGGCCGATACTTCTGTGATGGGTCATGATGGCACGCAGATAGTCACAAAAAAGAAGAAGGAAACCACCTGGTTCCCTGAAAATGGTGCTCCCCAAACCTAAAATTGCCACGTTCTCCTAGCCTTTGTTAGAGTGAGTCTCAAATTTCTTGAGGACCATTATGAAAAGATTAATCGTAGTTGATGTTAGCAATTTTATATTCCGCGCTTTTTTCGCCATTAGGCCTTTAACTTCTCCTGAGGGCACTCCAGTTAATGCAGTCTATGGTGTACTCACCATGTTTCTTAAGCTCTTGAGCCAATATCGTCCGACTCACATATTGATGGCCAGGGAGACTGCAGGTGGGTCTTTTCGTAATCAAATGTACACCGAATACAAGGCGAATCGCTCAGAAGCCCCAGAGGATTTGATTCCTCAGTTTGCTTTAATCAAAGAGCTTATTCAAAAGATGGAATTACCTCACGCGGAAGATGATAATTATGAGGCAGACGATATTATCGGAGCAGCTGTAACTCAGTGGAAAAATGATTTCGATGAAATTCTTATCGCTTCAGGTGACAAGGACCTTATGCAGTTTGTAGGGGGCAACATTAAGATGCTCGATACAATGAAGGATAAAATTTACGATGCTCAGGGAGTGTTTGAGAAAATGGGGGTCAAGCCAGATCAAATCGTTGATTACTTATCAATGGTGGGAGACGCTTCAGATAACATCCCTGGAATGAGAGGGATTGGGGCAAAGGGTGCAGCTAAGCTTCTGGCAGAGCATGGGACTCTTGAGAAATGTATCGAAGTGAAGGAAACGTTTACAGGGAAAAAGTTAACAACGGCTTTTAATGATCATTTGGAAGAGGGGCTTTTAAGTAAAAAGCTTGTTCAGATCGTTACTGATCTAGATCTTGGAAAAAAACCTGAAGAGACTAAGATATCGTTTTATCCAAGTGATGAATTAATTTCTTTTCTAGAAGGTCTAGGTTTTAAGTCGATGGTGAATAAGCTTATGGACTTAAGAAAGGCTGAGTACGATGCCGAAGGTGGGGCACCTGTTCAAGCAGAGCTTCACACTTTTGACCTTAAAGTGGTTAATAATAAAAAAGAATTTGAAAAAGTTATTGAGTTGGTTGAGTCAGTTGAAGGCTGCTCCTTTCATACCGAGTATGACTCGGGCGATATTTTTGAAAGAAAAGTCTCTTCATGTACTCTTTCTATTGATGGGGAGGCCAGCTACTTCATTCCTTTCGATGATAAAAGCACGTTGTCTGACAATGAGCTTAAGAAGCTTTTGAATACAGTTTGGGGTAGTGAAGACCTTGAAGTGGCTTCTGAACATTGGAAAAGAGACTTCTTCTACGCTCAGGAAAATGATTTAATAATTACCTGTAGATATTTTGATGTTACTCAGGCCCACTATATTTTAGATCCAGGCACGAGACATGATATTTTGAGTTTATCAAAGAGCTACTTCGACTACGAACTTGGTGCCCGTTCAAAAAAAGATATTTATCTGGAAGAGATGAGTCTTGAGGAGAAGTCTAAGTTTTGTGGGGAAAGGGCCGCAATTATATTTAAATTAGTAAATCTCTTTAAAACAGAGCTTAAAGAGAAAAACCTTTCCTCTGTTTATAATGAGCTTGATGCGCCCATGATTCCGATCCTCTCTGAAATGGAGAGGGCTGGAATCTCTCTCGATAAGTCACAACTCTCTATCATGGAAAAAGAGCTTGAAGAAACGATTGGTAATATCGAAGCAGAGATCTTTGAAGTTACAGGAGAGGAAATCAACCTTAATTCACCTAAGCAAGTCGGAGAGTTATTATTTGATAGGCTTGAGTTACCAGTGATTAAGAAAACTAAAACTGGAAACTCAACGGACTCAAGTGTTTTAGAGGCATTGGATGCTAAAAACTTGTCACCAATTCCTGGCCTAATACTCAAGCACAGAGAGCTTGGAAAATTACTGTCCACCTATGTTAAAACGTTGCCTGAGCTGGTGCATACAAAAGATAAGAGACTTCATACTCACTTTAACCAGCATGTTGCAGCAACAGGCAGGCTCTCTTCAAACAATCCAAACCTTCAAAATATTCCAATTCGTACAGAGCTTGGTAGAAAGGTAAGAAAGGCTTTTGTACCTGAAAAAGGCCACGTGCTTCTCGGAGCTGATTATTCTCAGGTTGAGCTTAGATTGTTGGCGCACTTTTCTGAAGATCCTACGATGGTAAATGCTTTTAATAATGGGGAAGATATTCACCGACAAACAGCAAGTGAAATTATGGGGATTCCGTTATCTGAAGTAACTTCGGAAGAGAGGTCAAAAGCTAAAGCCGTTAACTTTGGCCTGATGTATGGCCAAAGCTCTTTTGGTTTAGCAGGTCAGCTTAAGATTTCTCGTAAAGAGGCGAAAGATTATATAACAAATTATTTTGAGCGCTTTTCTCGTGTTAAGAGCTACCTCGATAGTCTTAAAGAAAAAGCAGAAGAGACGGGCTACGCCATCACAATGTCTGGAAGAAAGCGTTTTCTACCCGACATTAAGTCTAAAAATAGAACTGTAAAGTCTATGGCCGAAAGGGTTGCGATTAATAGCCCCATTCAGGGGACCGCCGCCGATATGATTAAGATGGCCATGATTGAAATTGACCATCAAATTCGTGAGAGAGGCCTAAAAACCAGAATGATTCTTCAGGTCCATGATGAACTTATTTTTGAAGTTCCTGAAAATGAAGTGGCCGAAGTTTCAAAACTAGTTAAAGAAGGTATGGAAAACGTTGTAGAACTAAAAGTTCCTTTAATTGTAGATATGGGGACCGGCGATAATTGGTATTCTTTAAAGTAGCTTATTTAAAGTACTTGTCTTCAATGTATTTTGTGAAAATTTTCGTGCCTTTATTATTTAAGTGAATCTGATCAGCATATAGCTGGTCAGAGTAGGTTTGGAACTTCCCCTCTGTTCTAACGGCGAAATTCTTTCCAACTGAAGTGAAATACTCCTGTCCACTTGCTAAAAATTCATCCGTCATAACTTCAAAGTACTTTTGAGGAATAGGTGAAAATTCAATAATAACTTCTATATTTGCCTTTGTGAGTAGTTTTACTGTTTCTTGGAGAAAGTGATTAGAAAAGGGGTGTACAGGAAAAGGGATTTTAGAAAAATAATTCGGTGGGTACACAAAGTCTTTAACTTCTCGATCTACATATTCGACATGCCCATTAGCTTCATGAAGGCTTGAGTCAATCTTCTCAATTGCCTTGTTAGAATCATATTCTTCCCGAGAAATAAACTTTTTAAAGCGATAATAATCGATAATCGAAAGATGATATTTTGAAAGATAGTATTCAAACAAGGCCAGACGGTAGTGACCATCGTTGGATTTGTCACCGAAGAATATACTGAAGGGGAAATACACCGCTAAGTTTTTAAAGGGATCAAATGGCGAGAATAAAAAAACATTATTTCTCTGCCAAGTTAAAGACTCTCTGATCTCATCAGGAGTGAAAAAGTTGTAATTAATATTTTGTTCTAAAAAACCATCATCCATAAAATAATTAACAAAACTATATATGAGAAATACTTTCTTAGGTTTTACTTTGGCCTCTGTAATACGCTTTGCGAATACATAGCTATCAAAGAGGGTTCCCCCGGGAAGTGCAAGATTATAGATCCTTTCCTGCGTATTTATTAAAGCGGGGTTAAACGCTGCTTCGGTCGCAGAGTCTCCAAAGACAAGGACGGCATTTTCAAAATCCTTTACTTTAAGTTCTCTAAACTTAAAGCTCCAGCTTAAATACTCTACGCCTTTTACATAGACGGGGAAGTTTGTCTTAAAAACGATCCATGAGCCAAAAAAGAGGCCGATAAATATTAGAAAATGAGAGATAAACTTTTTCACAAAACCTCTAAAAATAATAATATCTAAAGAGGGGACCAGACTCTTTAGAATATAGGAAGAAACAAATTAACAAGAAGATGATTAGGGCGTTTATTAGCATGGGGCGACTCTTAAACTTCTCGACACTTAATTTTCTAAAATAAACGGTAAAAGAAAAAACTTCAAAAAGTATCAGGAAGAAAAGACTATATTTTAAATCAAGTTTTAGACCATAGGGTATGGCGTTGTAGAAGTTTATGGGCTGAAAGTAACTGAAAGTGAATCCATTGGTGATGAAGTGGAAGGCTTCGCCAATATCAGTGAAAAAGTAAAAGGGAGTTGTCACCGCAATAAGATGATAATTTAAAATGGAAGAAAGTATTTTAAATCCTTTCGTCTTGGAAAAACTCTTGGTGCTGAGAAAGGGAAATACCAACCCATGATAAAGAAGAATGTAAGTCGCGTTCAGAGCTCCCCAAAAAATGAAGTTCCAATTCGGACCATGCCAAATGCCACTAGCAATAAAGACTAAGAAAACGGCTATCGTCTTATTGACCTTTTTCTCCCTAAGTGGCTTATAGATGTAGTCCTTAAGCCAGTCATGAAGAGTGATATGCCATTGGCGCCAAAAGTCTGCGATATTTGTAGTAAAGTTTGGATGAACAAAGTTTGTAGACAATCTGATCCCAAGTAGACCACCAATACCTATGGCCATAATGGAGTAGGCACTAAAGTCATAATAGAGCCGATAATACATTAAATAGAAGTTTAAAAAGTTTTTAGAGGCATATTCTAATTCAGTTGGATTTTTAATACTGTGTTCAATGATCCCAAATAATCGATCAGATACGATTGTTTTCTTTGCTAAGCCAATAAGAATAAAGAGGACATACTTTTGTGTTTGAAAATAGTTTAGCTTAAAGGGGGCTGCAAACTGGCTAATTAGGTTGCCGGCCCTTTCTAGTGGACCAGCAATTAGCTGAGGAAAGAAACAAACAAAGAGAGCAAATTTAAAGAAGTTTTTCTCGGCCTTAGCGCGGCCTCTGTATATATCAATGGTGTAACCAATAGTTTGAATCGTATAAAAAGAAATACCCACTGGAAAAGCTAGATCGAATAGGGGGAGCTGGGTACTAAAGTTAAAATAATGAAAGAGTGAGTTTATATTATTGGCCGCGAATGGATAATATTTAAAGAAAAAGAGAACACCTAGATTTAGAAAAAAAGAGAGCGCCAAGAATATTTTCTTATGTTCAGGTTTACTCTCAATACTGCGACCACAAAAATAATCAATAATTGTGGAAAATAGAATTAAAGGTAAGAAAGCGAGATTAATACTTGAATAGAAAATATAACTTCCTACCAATGATAAGGGCAGGCGCAATTTTTCAGGTAAGCTGTGATAGCAAATAAGAAAGGGCACAAAAAAGAATAGAAAAGCCAGTGAATCAAATGACATTACTGTATATGATAAGGCCTTTAGAGACTTTAGGGGAGTGGAAAGGCTTAATTATTTAAATTTTTTAGATTTAATCACGCTCTTCAGTAACATGATAGCCAAAGCGGGACACAATATTTTCAGCCGTTATTATGCCAATCATCTTTTTGTCATTAATTCTACTAACTACGGGCAAGCGAGATACATGAAAGCGATCTAGCTTGTGAAAGGCCACCATAAGAGATTGGTCAGGATAAATGGTAATGACTTTCTTTTCAGCGATTTCCAAAACAGACTTTTCTTGCTCTTCCTTGGTGATTGCTTGCTTGATATCCGACCTTGCGACCATGCCAACAAGAAGACCATTTTTTAGAATGGGGTAACCAGAGAATGGCTTTTCTTTAATAAGTTCGTGAGCTTCTTTAACTGACAAGTTAGCACTAATGGAGAATGGAGTCTCAACCATAGCATCTTCAACAATAAGGGACTCCAAGATTTCATTATCTTCTTTAGTTGGAAGATGAACCCCATCTTGTTCTGAGATAGATTCATAAATAGAGCCATCATGGAGCTTTGAGCTAATGTAGTAGCTAACCATGTTTGCAATCATCAGGGGTAATATAATGTGATAGTCCCTCGTCATTTCAAACACCATGATAATGCTTGTAAAGGGAGCACGAATTACAGCAACAAAATAAGAGCCCATACCAACGAGGGCAAATGCTCCAATATTTAAACCCATGTCAGGAAAGACCAGCTGAAAAACACTTCCACATAAACTACCAAGGGTAGCACCCATTAATAGTGTGGGTAGGAATAGGCCACCACTAACTCCAGAGCCATAGCAAATTGTCGTCGCGAAAAACTTTAAAACGAAAAGACTTAGAAGAAATCTCCAGTCCTTTAAAAGGTTTAAGAGAGCATCCTCAATAGATCCATGACCACTGCCAAGTACTTCTGGTTGAATATAGGAAATTGCTGCAATAATCAAAAAGGTGACCATGATAATAGTAAGGCGATGACCCTTAAAAATTTTCATATTGAAGTCACGAGTCCAAAGAACCGACTTTGTCCAAAGAGGTCCCATGATGGCAGTAGCAAAACCAACCAACACATAAAGAACAAGTTCGAGGGGGTGACCAAGTGTATATTCAAGCGCCTGGAAAGTGGGCCTATTACCCATCATTAGGTGCGCAGCAATAGAGGCCACAACTGAAGAGATTACAATATTTCCCAGGACCTTAGCGTTAAGGTCTCCAACAATTTCTTCTAGGGTAAAAACAACAGCAGCGATTGGAGTATTGAACGCCGCTGCAATACCGCCGGCCGCACCAATAGCAACGAGTGCTTTAACTTTCCTTTTAGAGAGGTGAAAAACTTGGCCAAAGTAAGAACCGATCCCCGCTGAAATAGCTGCGGTAGGTCCTTCCCTTCCGAGAGAAAATCCTGAAGATAGAGAGAGCACACTTGTGATAAACTTCATCACTGTTTGGCCCAGCGTGATCCGGCCATGATAAACGGCGAGACCAACTCTTACTCCCGGGATACCAGATCCTGAGGTGCCGGGAAATTTTCTGGTCGTTATGTATCCACTTACTGCGAGAGCAAATCCTCCCCAGAGGAATGCCTTTAGTTCAAAAGGTTTATCTGTTCCAAAAAATGCGACCAAAGCGTGAGTAATCTTATGAAGTCCGACGGCAATCACTGCTGCAAGCAGGCCAACAATCAGGGTTAAGACAAAATAAGTTCTCTCCTCATTTACTGAGTTTTTAATGAGAAATTTGAGAACGCGGTTATTCCAAAATTCAGATAGTCCCAATGGAGCAATTCCTTAAATAGTATAGATGTGAAGACAAGCCTGAATTTACACTAGGTTAGGCCCGAATATAAGGTATTTCTTACTTTTGGCCCTAAATAAGGCAAAGAAACCTTTAGATTTTTTATGATGGTCACCCTTGACACTGATCAAAACGATATTAGATTGTGTCTCGAAACAAATATTAGTGTTTTAAACGCGCTTTGTCGCATTACAGAAAATGGAGGAACGTATGCAAGTAAGACCTTTGCAAGACCGCGTACTCGTCGAAAGACTTGAAGAAGAAACAAAAACAGCTGGTGGGATCATTATTCCTGACAACAACAAAGAAAAACCAGCACAAGGGAAAATTATCTCTGTTGGTTCTGGTTACAGAAATACTGATGGAACTATTCGTGCATTGGACGTTAAGGAAGGCGAGACCATCCTTTTCGGAAAGTATGCTGGTACAGAAGTAAAAGTTGAAGGGAAAGAGCTTCTTATAATGAGAGAAGACGACATCCTTGGTGTTTTACACTAAGCCGTTGCGCTGATTGAAAACAACCAAAAATAAAAAAGCTAATTATTTAACATAGGAGAATAAAATGGCTAAGGAATTAAAGTATTCAGAGGACGCCAGAAGTTTAATCCTTCACGGAGTAAACTCTCTTGCTAACGCTGTAAAAGTAACACTTGGACCTAAAGGTCGTAACGTCATTATCCAAAAGTCTTTTGGTGCACCTCACATCACAAAAGATGGTGTGTCAGTTGCTAAAGAAATTGAACTTGAAAACAATTTCGAAAATATGGGCGCTCAAATGGTTAAAGAGGTTGCTCAAAAAACTAATGATGATGCAGGTGACGGTACAACAACGGCAACTGTTCTAGCTCAAGCAATTTACCGTGAAGGTGCAAAACTTGTTTCTGCTGGTCATAACCCAATGGATCTTAAGCGTGGAATTGATATTGCTGTAACAGCAGTTGTTGCTAAACTTAAAGATATTTCTAAGGAAGTTAAGTCTAACGAAGAAATTTCTCAAGTTGGTACAATTTCATCAAACAATGACTTAGAAATTGGTCAGCTAATCGCTGAAGCAATGGATAAAGTTGGAAATAGTGGTGTTATTACAATCGAAGAGTCTAAGACTGCTGAAACAACTTTAGACGTTGTAGAAGGTATGCAATTTGATCGTGGTTACTTATCTCCTTATTTCGTAAACAATGCGGAAAAAATGGAAGTAGGTTTTGACGACGCTCTTCTTCTTATCACTGATAAGAAAATTTCTAACCTTAAAGAGTTAGTGCCTATCCTTGAAAAAACTATGCAATCAAATAAGCCACTTCTTATCCTTGCTGAGGACGTAGAAGGTGAAGCTCTTACAACTCTTGTTGTAAACAAGCTTCGTGGTTCTTTAAATGTTGCTGCTGTTAAAGCTCCTGGTTTTGGCGATAGAAGAAAAGAAATGCTTAAAGATATCGCTGCTCTTACTGGTGGTACTTTAATTTCTGAAGAGCTTGGAATGAGCCTTGAGGCCGCTGAACTTACTCACCTTGGTAGTGCTAAAAGAATCACTATCGACAAAGAAAATACAACTATCGTTGATGGTGCTGGTGAGAAATCAGAAGTTGAAGCGCGTGTTGGTCAAATTAGAAAGCAAATCGAAGAAACTTCTTCTGATTACGACAAAGAAAAGCTTCAAGAAAGACTTGCTAAGCTTGCTGGCGGCGTAGCCGTTATCAATGTTGGTGCTCCAACAGAGTCTGAAATGAAAGAAAAGAAAGACAGAGTTGAAGATGCTCTAAACGCTACTCGTGCCGCTGTTGAAGAAGGTATCGTAGTTGGCGGTGGTGCTGCACTTCTTCACGCTGCAAGTGCTCTTGATGGTCTTGAGACTGGAAATGAAGAACAACAGTTTGGTGTAAGAATTGTTCGTAGAGCTCTAGAAGAGCCTCTTCGTCAAATTTCTCATAATGCTGGGCTTGAAGGTTCTGTTGTTGTTAACGAAGTTCGTAGCCAAAAATCTACAACTTTTGGATATAACGCACTTGAGAACAAGTATGAGGATCTAACTAAAGCTGGAATTATTGATCCAACTAAGGTTACTCGTTCTGCACTTCAAAATGCTGCTTCAATTGCAGGCCTTATGCTTACTACAGAAACTATGATCGCTGATCTTCCTAGAGAAGATAGTGCTGGTGGCGGAATGCCTGGTGGCATGGGCGGCATGGGTGGCATGGGTGGCATGCCAGGAATGATGTAATTTTCCACAATATCGCTTAATAGAAGGCCTCCTTATATGGGAGGCCTTTTTTTTTGGCAGAGACCTAAGAACTTTGCTATAAATTTATCTATAAAGTATTTAAATTATAAGGAACCTTTATTTATGAATTGGGACAAAGAAAAAATAAAAAAAGAGATTATTTCTTATATCCTAATATTCTTAGGTGTATTCGGATTCAAGTCGACATTCTTTGAACCTAATCATATTCCCTCGGGCTCTATGCTTCCCTCCATGGCAATTGGAGATTTCATTCTCGTAAATAAAATGCAGTATGGCCTTAAGCTCCCCTTTTCGGAGTGGTTTGGCGATCCGGTTTATCTTACTGACTTTAAAGAACCAAAAAGAGGCGACATTATCGTTTTTGAATTTCCAGATAATCGCAGTGTTCTCTATGTGAAGAGATTGGTTGCTCTCCCTGGTGACACGATTGAGGTTTTTGATAATCGTGTTTTTATAAATGATAAAGAAATTAAGGGAGAGTCAGTTACTCCTGAAATGAAAAAAGAACTTATCGAGCTTTATGATTCCAAGGGACGTGAGCTAGATATGAATTTTTATAAAATTCAAAATGGTCCTATAAAACATATTATTGCCCATAATGATCTTAGTCCTATTCATATCGGACAAATCAAAATAACTATTCCTGAGGGTAATTACTTTATGATGGGAGATAATAGGGACTTCTCTTCTGACTCTCGTCGCTGGGGATTTGTGCCTCAATCCCACATTAGGGGGAAGGCCTTATTTGTTTGGTTTAATATGGTCTATCCTTGGTCTCACGAGCCCTTTCATATTCGGCCCCAGAGAATTGGTACAACCTTCTTCAACGGTGTTGAATAGTTCGCAGATTGAATTTGTCCTCTTTGGGAAGGCCCTTAGACTTGGATCTGTAAAAACTAGACTCTTTCCTGATGACCCTGAGAAATGTCTTCTTCTTTATAAAGCCTTTTTTAAGGACTTTCTCAGGCGCTACAGCTCTCATTGCGCTCTTCCCTTAAGACCTCTTATTGATATTGAAACAGATAAAGAGAAGGAAGATTTAAACGAAATCCTTGAGAGTTCAAAGATCCATAAATTGGATATGTTTGTGCAGATTAAAGATGAGTTCTTCAAACGATTGGCCATCGGAGTTTCTCAAATCCAATCTCCTTATTTTTTTCTAACTGGAACAGACCTTCCTCACTTCCCCTTTCATTTTCTTAATGAACTGAAGATGGAGAGAAATACCGTATATATTGGACCGGATATTGATGGTGGCATTTATTTTGCGGCGGGACCGAAAGAGTCGGCAAGGTGCTTTGACATTGAATCTCCCCCAGAAAAGGTCTGCCATTCTCTTGTGAGAAACTTTCAGAAGCACGGCCATGAGGTCAAACTTTTGAAAGAGTGGTCAGATATTGACACCATAGAGGATCTTCTTAAATGCCTAGAGAGATTCGGTCCGGATGAACTTACGTACACTTATGAAGCTTTAAGAGAATTAAAAAAATATTGATAAGAATTTTATGTCTGGTCAGGCTCAGCTATCTGTACTGTTTTGAACAAGTGTTCTTTTTTTAAGTAAGTGAAATATTTAAGTGATAGGGATTGCAAGTTTCACTAAATTTTAGTGAGGGCGTTTTTTTGACAGAGGGGTTCTCTTTGGCACTCCTCGTAAGTAGTGGGAAGTATTTGTTCATCACTAATATTCCTGATTTTGGTCCTTTATTGATCCTCCAGAAAATGTCAGACCCACGTATTAAAGGGGCTTTAGCTCCTTTCAGTTTTGGCACGCTTTGTGCTTTATATAAAAGCAGGACAGGTTAGGATGACCAGTTTTATTAAGTAGTCATGGAAGACATAATTGAAGAAAGGAGCACAAGGATGAGGCTTAACTTTCCCACACTGCGAGCAGCTGATGTTAATTCCTCGCTAATCAAAATAGGAACGTTTGCCCTTTTCATCTCTCTCTCCGGCAATGTGATGGCAACGACCAATTTCTCTCCTGAATCTTGCAACACAGGATTCAAGGGTGTGGTAAAAGAAATTAGCGATTCGCGTGCTCCTTTTTCTTCCCTTCCTCAAGAGACAATTCTCTTTGAAGTTACTGAGAAAATTAAAGGTAATCTCAATGATGACTTTTCTCTCACAGTCTTAAAGGGTGGTCCCCACCATTTCAAAAAAGGTGAAAGGTTTAGAGTCTATGCTCAAGAAGGACTAGCTTGTTCTTTTGAGCTTTTAGATAACTAAGCTTTATTCTATAGACCCTACTTAGGATGAGTCGGGTGGTGAGAACAAGGATGTTAAAATGAAGTCCCTAATTGTTTGGGTTTTCTGGAGCCTTTGTATCAATTCCTTTGCTTTTAATCTTACGAGTGACTTTAAGGCCGGAATATATTGGTCTGGCCTTCCTGTAAGCGCTCAAAATTTTGCAAGTAACCAAAGTGAAGGACAAATCTTATCTACTCTTGTCGCCCAGGCGGTTAGCGCCTGGGAAGACGGAGTGGGTAAAGAGATTTGGAACATTCCTAGTAGCGCGCAAGTTGGTGTAAGTCCCTTTGGAAATGCAATCCGCTGGAGTAATGATTTTGCGGCAGAAACAGGTTTCAATCCAAGTACAACACTTGCTGTAACTGTTCGCTACAGAACAGGGACCTTTTTCTCTCGCTTTGAAATAATTCTGAATGGTGGAAATACGGCTTTAAGAAATAATTCTTCAAATATCCTCTATCAAACAATTCTTCATGAACTAGGCCATGTCATTGGTTTGGATCATTCTGAGTTTAGTAATGCTGTAATGTATGCTTCTCTTCAAGGTAATAATCTCTTAAGTAACGATGATACCTCTGGGGCACTTGCCGCAATTGATGAAACGCTGAGGCGCCAAGAGGTTGGCTTCGTCTCTGAGCTTGCAAGGGGACAAGGTGAAGAGACAAATGCTTTGGCCTGTGGAAGTGTTGCCTTTGTAAATGGTCGACCTCCTCAAGGACCTGGTGGCGGGCCCTTAACTGTTCTTCTTGGGGTGATCTTAGCGTTTATTTTAAGAATGATGACATTTGATAGGAAAAAATTGCCGCTTCTAAGGGCCATATAGGCCGAGCTTGATCGATAAGCTGACCAGTCGATAAGCTATTATGGAAGGCTTTGAGAAATTAGAAGACTATATTCTTTATATTCAATGGACACCAAAACTAGGTGATGATTTTATTCATTTGGCGGCAAGGTTGAGGCAGGTAAATATCTCTCTCGTTCCAGTGAAGCCAGGGGAAATTGATTTCTTTTTATCCAAGAGAAAAGTTCCCGTTATCCTCATTACTAAAACAATTGCTCAGTATCATAAGTTTCAAGAGTTTAAGAAACGTCATTTTGATTTCTTTTTAAAGTCTGGAAAAATACGTATCCTTCATTTAACTTCCTTTAAAGAAGTTGAAGACTATGCTTCATTTAAACCCCGAAAAGACTATATGGTGTTAAGATTGCCTTTAATGGCAGATTTCATTATTTCCCAGGTACTCAAAGAATTCTCCGGTACTGATCAGGAGAGTGAACGCTGGCCAGGTGGTAGAAGAGCACGACTTCCACAAATGGGAGGGGATTCATGAGCGAGAAACAAAGAAAAGATAACGAAGCACTTAAGATAATCACGATCCTTCGCCTTGATGCCCAAAGGGTCTTTGAAAGAATAAAGTATCGTGAACCAGAATATATGCAGTACTTTTCTGCAAAGAGAACTCGCGAACACTTTCCTGAAGTTTTTAAACATCGTTATGATGATGTAACAGTTAGAGACCTGATGAATTGTGGCGAAGAGGTTATTGTGGGCCTCGATCAATTTTATGCAAAAGTAGATGATCTAAAATGGTACCTAATGGTTACCAATGATATGCCTGGTACAGTAAACGAACATGTACGCCACACAATCAGAGAATTAGAAGAAGCTTATGAATTACTTCAGCTTTATATCAGGGCTGAGCTTGATTCATACCGAAAAGAAAAGTCACCTGAAGCGGAGGTCTCTAGTATGTCTGAAAATATACCTTCAGATATTGAAGAATTTTCTCTTGAGACTAATGATGAGGACTTCAACTTAAAAGATAACGATTTTTAGACTTTCAAAACAACATCAAGCCTAATTATGAAAAAACCATAGTCAATTCATCGGGCACTAACTTCCACCTTTAGAAAATTACTAATCCCTTTATAATAGATATTATGGTGGGCCTAAAATTATTTTCTCTTGTCGTTTTTCTCTTCCTTGCTGATGCAAGGTCGGCGGTATTAACGCAAGGCCAGACAAAGCGCTTAGGTCTTTTCTCAGGAAGAATTTCTCGTATCAACGAAGAAGCTGGTCTCATTCGCCTTAAAATTGATTTTGTAAATATGAAGTATCTTAATAAAAGGGATCAACTTGAGTTTTGGGATGAGAGAGGACCTGACTTAAAGTGTAAGGGCTACGTCATTGGCAAATCCAATAACTATTTGCTTTTGAAGGTTCCCGAGTTTGCTTATTGCAAACGCTTTATTTACACGGCCGAGGGTGGCTACATGATGCTCTTTAGCCAAGATTTGGTTAATAATCTAAAAATGGGGAAAGAGCTTCTTAAAATCCTTTTAAAAAAACGCCTCGCGTTGAATTCGCGTCTCTTAAAAAATCAGAAGAATTTGGATAATCACATTGAAAAAGTTAACTCCATCAACCTGCGTTATAAAGTGTTGCGGGATAAGCTTGAGGCAGAATGGCGCGAGGAGTTAGGAAGCCTCGAAGAGGATCGTTTAACATCTTACCGTAATTACAAAGACCTAGAGGGCCGCATACTCGATATCGATAATAAGCTAGAGAAGTATCGTATCGATGATAAGAACCTTAAGGATGACCGCTGGGCGCTCGACCCAAGGCTCTATTTTCCAAAATGATGGCACTTCAATCAATTTAGGTCTTTCCTGACCTTTTCCTTCAAATTTTGTCTAATTTCAATTAGTGTAGAGCAGTTTTAAGCATGAAGAATTAACGAGGGATAAGCGTATGAAGTTTAAATTCGCCTTATTGGTGTCTGTGTTGGCGTCTATGGTTCTAACCATTTCTTGTAATAAGGAAGGTAAAAAGGGCGGTAGTTCTAGCGATACTTTTAACTTTAATCTCACTCAACAACCAACAACTCTAAATCCTCTTTCTTCTACTGACTTTTATGCCAGCCAGGTTCAGGGATATATAATTGAAGGTCTTGCTAGCCGAGATGTTGAAACATACGAATGGAAGCCGGCCCTTGCAACATCTTGGGAAGTCTCAAAAGATGGTTTGGTTTACACTTTTACTCTAAGAGAAGGTGTGTTGTGGCATGATGGAAAGCCTTTTACGGCAGAAGATATCAAATTTACTTTTGATGCCATCATGGATCCTGAAAATAAATATAAAACGGCTCACTCTAAGTCTTACTTTGAAAATATTGAATATTGTAAGGTCCTAGATGGTGGCAAAAGGGTCGAGTTTAAGGCAAAGAAAAAATACTTTGCTAACTTCGATGTTGTTGCCGGTATGGGCGTTGTTCCTATGCACCTTTATAAAGATCCAAGTGAAGAGCAAGAAAAAGAGCTTAATAAAACTCTTGTTGGAACTGGTCCTTATACTTTTGCAGACTGGAGTCGTGGAAAGTTTATAGTGCTAGAAAAAAATAAGCAGTGGTGGGGAAATACGACCTATCCTAAAGAGCACAACTTTGCTCGCATTAGAATGCGTTTCATTAAGGAAGGCAATATCGCTATTCAACGCCTCGAAAAGGGTGATCTCGATTTTAACTCATTAACTGCTGAAGAATATGTAAAGAAAACGAGTGGTAAGAAGTGGGGCAAGTCAGTAAAGAAAGTTAAGTACGAAAACTCAGCACCTAAAGGCTATGGTTTTATCGGCTGGAACTTAAAAAATGAGCTTTTTAAATCAAAAGAAGTTCGTATGGCCCTCTATCATCTTGTCGATCGTAAAAAGATGATTGAAAAGTATGATTACGGTCTTCGTTTACCTGCTACAGGTCCATGGTATCAGCAATCAATCTATGCTGATCCAAAAGTTAAACCAGTTGCCTTTGATCCTAAAAAAGCCCTCGAGCTTTTGAGAAAAAATGGTTGGAAAGACACTGATGGCGATCAAGTTTTAGATAAGGTTATCGCTGGTGTTAAAACTCCATTTCGTTTCACTATTCTTGAGCCGAATAAAGAATTCACTAAATACCTAGTTACCTTTCAACAAGATGCGAAGAAATCTGGCATCGATGTCCAGATTAAGGTTGTTGAGTGGAACACGTTCATCACTCTTTTAAATGAGAGAAAATTTGAAGCGGTTAGACTTGGCTGGTCTGGTGGGTCTGTTGATTACGATCCAAAGCAAATTTGGCATTCTGACTCAGCTAAAAATAAGGGCTCAAACTTTGTTAGCTATGAAAATAAAAAAGTCGATAAGCTTATCGACCAGGCCAGAGACACACTTGAAAGAGAAAAGAGAATTCCAATTCTTCGCGAAGCTTTTAGGCTGATTGCAGAAGACGTTCCTTATGCCTTCCTCTTTAATAGTAAGTTTGGTTTCTATGGCTACAGTGATAGGCTCGAGAGACCAGGTGATACATTTAAATTTGGTGTTGGTATGGAATACTGGAAAATCTCTCAGTAGATAATTTAGGAGTAGAGCTTTGTTACAGTATATTTTAAGAAGAACCTTGCTGATGGTCCCAACGTTGTTTGGGGTGACGCTTATTGTGTTTATCATCATCAATCTAGCACCCGGTTCTCCTGTCGAGAGAAAACTACAAGAACTTCAATTTGGCGGCGCTGGCTCCGGTGGAGATGCCGCTGCAAGTGTAGGAAGCTCAAATGACTCATCTGCGATATCAGAGGAAGTTATTGAGGCCTTAAAGAAGCAGTACGGTTTTGATAAGCCAATTCATATTCGTTATTGGATTTGGTTAAAAAATCTTGCGAGTCTAGACTTTGGAGAAAGCTTCACTTACGAAGAGCCTGTAACTGACGTTATCATGAGCAAGTTCCCAGTCTCTCTTCAGTTTGGCTTCATCTCGCTCTTTCTGTCTTATCTGATCTGTATTCCACTGGGTGTCCTAAAAGCCATTTTTAATGGCTCAAAATTTGATTACGGCTCAAGTTTTCTTATTATGGCCATGTATTCAATCCCAGGGTTTATGTTGGGGATTCTATTGATCGTTTTCTTTTCTGGTGGGCAATTCTTTGATTGGTTTCCTGCAGGTGAACTTTACTCAGATGATTACACCTACTATGGCTTCTGGGGCAAAGTTGGCGATAGAATTCACCACTTCGTTCTTCCTTGTATTTCCTACATGATTGGTCAATTTACAGTCTTAACAATGCTTCAAAAGAACTCACTACTAGAAGAGATTAAGAAGGATTACATTCGAACGGCCAGAGCAAAGGGTCTCTCTGAGAAAACTGTTTTTCTAAAACATGCTCTTAGAAATGCCTTGATACCAATTGTCACAGGCATTGGTAGCTTTCTTTCAATCTTTTTTGCAGGATCGCTTTTGATTGAAACTATTTTTAACCTCGATGGGATGGGGCTACTTGGCTACCAGTCTATTTTAGAGCGTGATTATAATGTCATTATGGGTCTGACCTTTATTCAATCAATCTTAATGTTGGTTGGTAACTTGATCAGTGACCTGGCCTATGTATTAGTTGACCCAAGGATAGATTTCAAATGATTGAACGATTTATCTCAAATGATTTAACAAGAAAGAGGTGGCGTCGTTTTAAAACACGTAAGTCAGCCTTCTACTCATTAATAGCATTTGTCCTTATGGTCATTGGGACCATTACAGCTCCGATGTTGTCTAATAACAAACCGCTCTATCTCTCTTATAAGGGAAGTAGTTATTTCCCGGTTTTTGTTGATTATCATCCTCGAGACTTTGGTTTTGAGAATACTTTGGTGATGAGCTACAAGAAATTGGAAGTAGGAGAAGGCGACACTATCGTGTGGCCGGTCATTAAGTGGAACCCTTTTGAGTCAAATGAAAGTGTTTATTCTTACCCATCTCCTCCGACGGCAACCAACATTATGGGGACTGATGAGTCTGGTCGTGATGTTTTTTCAAGGATTCTTTACGGGTTTAAATACTCTATTTCATATGCCTTCTTAGTGTGGATTCTAAGTCTTTTCTTTGGTGTGACCTTTGGTGGCATCATGGGCTACTTTGGTGGAAAGGTAGATATGATTGGCCAGAGAATGGTGGAAGTCTTTAGTACCATTCCTACGTTTTTTCTCCTGTTAATTTTAATCAGTATCTTTACTCCTAATATGTTTCTCTTGGTCGCCATTTCATCTATTTTTGGATGGGTGCCTATTAGCTATTATGTAAGGGGAGAGTTCCTAAAAAATAGAAAGAGAGAGTTTGTAGAAGCTGCTAGATCAATGGGTGCCAGAAATCGTGTGATTATTTTTAAGCATATTCTGCCAAATAGCTTAGTTCCGGTAATTACCTTTGCTCCCTTTGTGATTTCAAATAATGTTATTTCGTTATCCATGCTCGATTATCTTGGTTTTGGCCTACCAGTTCCAACTCCCTCTTGGGGCGAACTATTGTCACAGGCCCAAAAACACTTCACGGTAGCCTGGTGGTTAGCTGTTTATCCTGCAGGTGCTCTATTTACGACACTCACTCTTTTAAATCTAATTGGTGAAGGTGTTAGGGATGCAATGGATCCCAATATGAATTAAAGAAAGACGAAAAAAGTGAAGTCTGGTGAAAGTCCAGCACTGTCGCGCAACGGTAATTGAGTAATACTCATAAGTCCGAGCCTTTTCTCTGAAAACCAGTCCCGCGTCAGGATACTTATGAAAGCTGTTTTTCTCTTGTTTATTTTTTTCATTCAACTAACTTTCCCTCAATTAGTTTTCTCTAGTGAAGAACCAATTATCGTAACCTCAGAAAGGTTTAAGCGGGATTACTCACTAAGTACCTCAAGTATCTTAAAATATTCTGGTGAAGAAATAGAAAAAAGTGGCTCTACAAATGTCGCTGATTTCTTGAAAGGAATGGCCGGAATTAATCTTTTTACAAGTGGCGCTTTTGGAAAGGCGAGTTCGCTTTTTTTGCGTGGTACCTCCAATCGCCATACATTAATTATGGTTGATGGCGTACGCATCACTGACTTAACGGCCATTGGTGGAGGCTCAAGACTAGAGTTCTTGAATACTCAAAATATCGAGTCTATTGAAGTGCTTAAGGGCTCTCAAGGGGTTTTGTATGGTGCAGAGGCAATAGGTGGTGTTATTAGAATTACCACGAAAAAGAAGACTCGAAATCAAGTTTTGGCCAAGGTGGGTTCCTATAAACAGCGCTCCTTGGGTGCCATTACCAACTTAGCAAGAGGCAAGGGACAGGCCGTTTTGTCTGTGTCTTACGATAAGGCCGAGGGCATCTCGTCTTTTAATCAAGACAAAGTTTCAGTGGCCCAAGGTGAGGCCGAGAAAGATGGTTATGAAAACTTAAACTTAAGATTGAATGTCGGCCAAAAGCATAACGGCCATGCTTATAAGCTTAATGGTCGTTATCAAAAATCTAAATCAGATTTTGACAGTGGAACTGGGGATGTTCTCGGTAATAAATCCAATTACCAGGCTTCTTCTGTGAGTTTTTCATGGTTAAAGTCTTTCTCCTCTTTAATTAATCCAAACTTCTTATTTGAAGAACGATTCGTTGAAACAGACTCTTCTGTCGTTTCTTCTAATGTGAACACTCAATATGTATATGAGGGCAGCACTTCACGGGCAGAGATAATTAATAAGGCCTATCTTTCAGAAAAATTGGATTTAATAAGTGGGTTAAGCTTTGAAAAAGAAAAGGCCAAGGCGCTCGATACTATTCTTCCGGTCGAGAAATCTCGTGAGAGAATTTCAGCATATGGTCACTTTCGCTATGATCACTCCTTTGGGGAGAATGAATTATTTGCAGAGGCCGGTGGACGCTACGAAAATATTCAAGATGTAGAAGATGAGGGTCTTTATCGCTTGGCCCTTGGATTTAGAAAAGACGCCTATACTTTAAAGGTAAACCAATCCACAGGTTTTAAAAGTCCTAGTCTTTATCAGAGTTTTTCTTCTTTCGGCTCTCTTAATCTAAAAGTGGAGAAATCAAAGTCTCGTGAAATATCTCTCTTTTATAAAAGGTCTAAATTTCAAGGAGAGCTTACTTATTTTGATATCTTCTATTCTAACTATATTGATTTCGATGCTCTACTTAATCGATATGCCAACCTTGGTGCTCAAAACAATAAGGGGATAGAGTTAAGTGCTTCTAGTGTCTGGAAAGATTTGTCGTGGTCTATAAATGCTAATTTCTTAAGAGCGATTGATCCCACAACTGGGGAGTATGCCCTTAGGAGACCCAGAGAAAAATTTACGGCAAGTGTTGACACTCCTTTTGGAGAGAAGTTTAACCTTGGGCTTCAGGGCGTTTATATCGGAAGTCGTCAGGATACTGGTAACTTCAGAATGCCTTCTTACTTAAAGTTTGATGCCTTTGTGGGCTACAATGACAATGTGACTAGAGTGACACTTAATCTCAATAACATTCTAAATAGAAAGTATGAAGAAATTAAAAACTTCGGAACACCAAATAGAAACTTTTTGCTGTCCTTTGAAAGGACTATTTAATGATGATGAAAAGTAAATTCAAGACTTTCTTTGTCTTGATGTTGATTACTGGAAATGCTTATAGTGCCATTATTTCCATGTCTCCTGCTATCACTGAGATATTATACGCACTTAATTTAAATGAAGAAGTTGTGGGCGTTAGTTCCTATTGTCAATATCCTGAAGAGGTAAAGAAAATCCCTAGAGTGGGAACACCTTTTTCTCCCCACTATGAAAAAATCGTAAACTTGAAGCCCACTGTTATTATTTCTCAAGATGTTGAAGACTCAAAATTTTCTTCCATGATAGGAAAACTTGGCCTTAAATTAAAAAGTTATAAACTGACCACGCTAAAAGACATTAAAGACACCATTAGTATGATGGCAAAGGAATTAAAAAGTAAGGAATTAGCTAGTATCCAAGAAAGTTTTAAAAAATCAGAAAATGCCTTAAAAGATAAAAAATTAAAGGGCACCTTCTATGCAGTCATTAGTATAAAGGGCGAAGTTCCTAAGGTTTTGGGTTTTTCGCTTGCCTCAAAAGATACCTATTTAAGTGATATTGTCTCTCTGAGTGGACTCACTAATGCGGCTCCTTTTAAGGAGGGTTATAAAGATATTTCCCTTGAAACCTTTCTTCGCCACCCTGCTGATTATCTCTTCATTTTTACTCGTGATAAAGGAGTCAAAGCTGAGGGGCTTGCGACGTTATTTAAAAAGAATTTCAAAATGAAGAATACCCCAAAAATTTTAGTATTAAAAAATGACTATGCCTTGATTCCTGGCCCAAGGATTTCTCTTCTTATGAAGGAGATTGCTGATGGACTATAGCAAAAGTAGAATTTGTGGAGAAATAAGAAATCACAATGTTTTGATTGGAAGTTGTCACATTGTGAAAAATATCAGCTTCTCTATCACCGCCGGTGAGACATTAGTAATTATGGGCCCCAACGGAAGTGGAAAAAGTACCCTTCTAAATTCAATGGCAGGCACTCATGCCACAGGTCTCACTATTGAAAATGAAGCATTCGAAATTCAAGGAAAGGATGTCAATTCTCTGGATCTATTTGAGCGTTCTAACCTCTTCTCTATCGTGCCTCAATTTCCCGAATGGCAATCAGGGCTCTCTGTAGAGAAATATTTCTACTTTAGTCGTTTTAATCATTTAAGGGCAATGGGTGGAGAAGACCTTGAACTCTTAGAGGAAATTATCACGGAACTTAAAATCAAAAATTTAATGAAGAGAAAGATGAATGAGCTGAGTGGGGGGGAACTAAAGAGGATCTCCATTGCCGCAGCTCTCTACCAAAATGTTCCGGTCGTTTTTCTTGATGAGCCATTTCAAGCTCTAGACCCACAAGTTAAAGATAGTTTGGCGAAGTTTTTAATTTCTTGGCAAAAAAATAAAGGAACGACCTTTATTATGGCCTCTCATGATTTTTATTGGAGCTATAAGTTGGCCAGTAAGGTGGTTTTCTTAAAAAAAGGTGAAACTCTTTTTCAAGGAGATTTAGTGGACACCTTTACTTCTGAAAACTTAAAAAGTGTTTATGATATAAATTTTGAATGGGTGAGCACTGCTAATAATGAGGGATTCTTTCACCCGGTAGGTTCACTATAAAAAAAATATTTTTAACACTTATCCCCATCTTCATTTTTCTTTTAGTCCTGTCTTATGGAAAAGAGGGCTTTGTGTCTCCTCTTTCTTCTAATGAGCTTGATAAGGTTATTTTCTATCAGTTAAGACTTCCAAGAGTATTACTTGGTCTTATCGCTGGAGCAATATTGGGAGGGGCTGGACTCGTCTTTCAAAGTCTTTTTCGAAATAATTTGGCCAGCCCTTATACTTTAGGGGTTTCTTCTGGGGCGGCCTTTGGTGCTAGCTTGGCGATCTCCCTACAGGCATGGCTTGGGATATCTTTTTCTACGACCATATTGTCTTTTGGATTTCCTGGCCTGATGGCCTTCTTGGGCGCTCTTATAACGATTGGCTTTATCTATCTTATTGGTAAGACCAAGCGAAACTTTCATCCGAGCGTTCTTATTCTCTCCGGTGTTGTGGCGAGTTTTTTCTTCTCAAGCTGTATTGTCTTTCTTCACTTTATGAATGATTCGTATAATACCAAAAAGATCATTCAATGGACGCTTGGTGATCTTTCAGTACTTGGGTTCGATGTGTTTTGGGTGATTATTCCGGTCTTTATATTCTTTACTCTTTATCTTTTGAAAATGAGCCTATCGCTAAATGTGATGGCCATTGGCGATAACTTTGCCATTAGTAGGGGTTTAAATATTCAGAGATTAAGAATGGAGCTTTTTATTCTAATTAGTCTTTGTGTGAGTATTATAATCTCTTTTACTGGACCGATCTCCTTTGTTGGTCTTATTGTTCCCCATATTGTGAAGAAACTTTGGGGCGTGGATTTTAGAGAGAATATTTTCCCAACACTAGTTTTTTCGGGGGTATTTCTTATCTTCTGTGATTTTATTGCTCATATCATGGTCCCTTCAATGATCTTACCCGTCGGAGTTATTACTTCGTTCTTGGGTGGGCCTTTCTTTTTGTTACTCATTTTAAAGGGTAAAGAAATTTAGTCTTTCTTTTTTAAATATAATAACTTTTAAATTTCCATTAATTTAAGCTTTGTCTTTTTAAGAGCATTACCGCGCTTGAAGGTTAATTGGACAGTGTCTCCAACATTGTAATTATCTAAGACATTAAAGATTTCGTCGTAATTATTGACTTCTTTTCCATCGATTTTAATAATAATGTCACCTAGGAGATACTGTCCTCTTTGATTGCGACTCATGCCTTCTAGGCCTGCTTTAGCCGCGGGACTTTTGGGATCAACGTATTTGATGACGATGCCTTTTTCGATACCAAAATGGTATTTTAATCTTTCTTCAAGTAGACCAATACCAAGACCAGGTCGTTTTACTTTTCCATGTTTTATTATCTGCGGCACGATATTTTTGATGGTATCAACTGGAACAGAAAAACCCACACCTGCTGATGAACCAGAGGCAGAGTAAATCATGGTGTTCATGCCGATTACTTGGCCTTGAGAATCATAGAGTGGCCCGCCAGAGTTTCCAGGATTAATGGAGCAGTCAGTCTGAATCATGCCACTGATTGTGACATTAGCTATTCCTCGTATTCTTCTGTCGGTTGCAGAAATTATTCCAGATGTCATCGTGTGATCTAGACCAAAGGGATTTCCTATCGCCATGGCTTTTTGTCCGACCCTTAAGTTTTTGGAAAGGCCGGGGATTATGGGATAGAGCTTCTTAGGCTTCTTTTTAAGTTTTAAGACAGCTATATCTTTTTGAGGAAATGCTCCTACAACTTTAGCTTCGTATGTTTCTTTATCTTTATGAAAGGAGATGACAAAAGAATCACCATTAGCAATCACGTGGTAGTTCGTAACAATGTGACCTTGATCATCCCAAACAAAACCAGAGCCTGCACCAGCAGGTACTTCCATTTCTTCACTATGAAACCACCAGCCACTTCTCGCGATGCGTATGTTACTAACGTTAACAACTGATTTAACATTTCGTTCAAAAATACTAACGGTATTTTTTTCGCTTTCTAATAAAGCGAGCTTTTCGATAATGGCCTGGGCCTCACGGTCGCTCTTATCTTGGTTGTCTCCCATACCGAAAAGGGCAAAGGAATTGAGGGAGTAAGAAAATAATATTAATACGGGTAACAATTTAATCTTCAGCATGGTTAATCCTTTGGGACCAATTTGATACAGTGCCTAATGATTTAGGCGGGCCAAAAAGCCCTTCCTATATGTATAATTTCCTCTGCCAATAAACTCAAGAAAGTAACGTGTGAAATATTTGTCAGGTCATAGTAAAAAAGGGGCTAAGCTCTTGGAAATAAAGTACTTTAATAGAGAACATGAAAAAATTGAAACTGAGAAAGTCTATGGTGATAAGGCCGTACGTTGGCTTTATGAGAGTACTGCTGGAAAGAAATTGGCCAAGTACTTGATTAAAAGGCCCGTTAGTATTCTTTACGGTATGGCCCAGGAAAGTTCAATATCCCATAGCAAGGTGGCTCACTTCATTCGCGATTTTAAAATTAATATTGATGAGTATTTACCTGAAGATGGTCGAAGCGAGAGTGATCCTTATCGCTCCTTTAATAGCTTTTTTATTCGCCGTTTTAGGGAGGGAGCTAGGCCTTTCGAACCAACTGATTCATTGATGCCAGCATTTTCCGAGGCCAGATACTTTGGTTATGAAAGTTTAGATGCCCAAAAAACTATTCCTGTAAAAGGGGATCTTTGGGGAGGGGAAGCTCTTCTCGCCAATGAAAAATGGGGAAGTACCTTTCAAGATGGACCGTGCCTTTTGGCGCGCCTTTGTCCTGTTGATTATCACCGTTTTCATTTTCCTGATGATGGGGAAATTCTTGATCATTATAGAGTGCCGGGAGTTCTTCATTCGGTTAACCCTTTGGCCCTAAAGTGTAACCCTCATATTTTCTCTATTAATGAGCGACAAGTGACGATTTTAGAAACTAAGAACTTTGGAAAGCTTGCCTATGTCGAGGTGGGTGCTATGTGTGTTGGAAAGATCGTTCAGTCTCGTCCAATGAGTGGTCATTTTAAGAGAGGTGAAGAGAAGGGTTATTTTCTCTTTGGTGGCTCTACAGTTATCGTTCTTGGCGAGCCTGGTAAATGGAAACCAGATAATACTATTGTTGAAAATACCAACAAAGGTATCGAGGTATATCAGAAAATTGGTACAAGAATCGCTGAAAAGCTTTAGTAGTCTAAATGGGAGACCACAAAATAGTGGTCAGATGGATAGAGTCCATTGAGATTATCTTTCACTAAATAGATTTCTTTATCTTTAAACGGGGCTTGGTGCAAAATCCAATCAATCCTCGTGGCCATTCCATCTGGATCAACTCCATCAAATTTATGAAAGCTTGTCTCTTCCGGGAGTTCTTGATTAATCCAGGGATCAAATAAGTCTCTCATATTACTTTCGATTATTTTTCTAACGGGACCATTTGGTGAAGTATTAAAATCGCCAGAGAGAATTAAGGGAGTGTCCGAGGAGATAATCTTCTTAAGTTCTTGGCATAAAACCTTTGCCTGCTCAATTCTTGTCGCCTCTTCGACATGATCGAGATGGCAGTTAGCATAAGTAAACTTAAGGCCGCTGCTTTTTTCCAAAATGTTTACAAAAGTACAAAGCCTCGGAAAGGCAGAGTCAAAAGATTTAGAACCAGGAATTGTAGGCGTTTCTGATAGCCAGATATCACCACTTTCTAAAACATTAAATCTCTTAGTATCCACAAAGATACAAGGATACATTCGCTCTTCGATCCAATCTCGATGACCATCGATGAGCACAAGCTGTGGAATTAGACCTTGTAATTCACGCAACTGAGGTTCTCGTCCTTCCTGTGTCCCTAGTAAGGCCGGCGCTTCCCGTTTAATTAAGGAGGCAAGAAACTCTTTCCTGTTAGGCCAATCATTGTCCCTGTCGTGGGGATTGGCAAAGCGAATATTTGTACTCATAACACAGAGCGTTTTTGGCATTGTTAGGCTCCTTCTAATTCAGTCCATTTTAGACCAAAAGAGGTGGCTCTCCTAATCGGAATTATCAGAGATTCCAATGACTTGGATTGTCGATTGATTCGGCATCACTTTTGCTGAGTGCAAATTAGAAATAAACGAATGTTAGGAGGTTTAATGAGTATTTTGCAAAAGGAAACATTGAAGCGCTTTTGTGATTACACCGGAAGAAAAACTTTAGATGAGTATTCGGTCATGACGGGAATTGAAAGAACGCGATTGTTTCGTCTCATGCACGGGGCAGAAATGAAGTTAAGTGAGTTTGAAATCCTTCAATCCTTTTTGGCGAAAAAATTTGATGAGGGTATTGATTGGCAGGGAATTATTCAAGAAGCTGAAGAAGACAAGGCCGCGGGTGAGGTAACAAAAGATTTTCGTATCCAGTGGGAGCGTGAAAGAAGACTAGGTCGTTATTTAGAAGATTCTAAAAAAGCTGCATAATTAAAGGATATAAATGAAAAAAACAGTATTGATAATAGAGAGAATAGTTATTGAATCGTTAGAGAGTAAGGGACGCCATTTAAAAGAATTGGAAGAGTATACAGGCCTAGAGAACTCCCTTTTAAAGGCAGTGTTACATAAGCTTATTGAACAAGGTGTTCTGACCTATAAATCTGGTGTTTATGAATTAAATTGGCTTCAAAAAGATCAGTGGTTGCCAATGGTCAAGGATAGAGAGGGGATGAAGGTTGAAATCAAAGAGCTCTTTTCTTCTCTTGTGAATCTCATCTTTAACAAAGAAGGGAATGCTATGCTGAAAGTAAAAAAGGTATGGTTAGAACCACAGGAGCAAGATGAGCTTTCAAGGCGCCTTAAAGAGATCGATCACTTTCTTGAAAGTATTCGTAATCGCCGGACGATAAAACCAGTTAAAGAGTTAACAAAGGGCAAGCAGGTGCTTTTCTATGGCGTTTCCTCTTATGAGGATTTAGTCGACGGACTGCTAAAAGCTAGTTAATCTAGTGTCATGCATATACCTATTATCGTTGGTGGAGGAGGTCTCGTTGGTCTCCTCACCATGAGAGAACTCAATATTATATATCCTAATAAGGAGAAGGCCCTTTTAGAAAAAGGCCATTACTTTGGTGACCTAGCAAGTGGTCGAAATAGTGGTGTCATGCATGCAGGTCTTTACTATCCATTGGATTCACTCAAGAGAGAACTTTGCCTAAAAGGTAATTTACTCTGGGAAGATTTAGCAAAAGAGCTCGGTATTTCTTTTAAAAGATGTGGGAAATATCTCGTGGCCGCTACTAAAGAAGAAATACCGGCGTTAGAAGAACTTTTTCAGCATGCAGAGAATAATGGTGTCAAGGGATTGGCCTGGTGCTCTGAAGAGGAAAAAGAGAAGATCTCTAACTACTGCTATGTAGAGAAGGCTTTCTTTAGTCCTATGAGTGGATTCATTTCTCCGAGTGAGGCCACGACTAAAATACGTGATGACCTTTATAAGAAAGATATCCCCTTAATGGCCGATTACAATATTGAAGAGGTTAAGAAAGAGGGTTCTAAGTTTGTTGTAAAAACCTCTCGTGAAACTTTTACCTGTGATATTTTTGTCAATGCTATGGGGGGATTTGCTCCAAAGCTTCGTAAAGATTTAGGCCTCTCAAATATTGAGACGTATTGGGTAAAGGGAAATTACGTTAAATTGAATAAGTCCTTTTATAATGAAGCGCTTATTTATCCTGTTCCACCAAAGAGCTTATTGGGTCTTGGCGTTCATACAAGTTTTGACTTTGACGGTATTATTCGTTTTGGTCCAGATACTGAGGAATGTTCAAATGGTTACGAGCACTCACTGTCTGCTGATATTGTGGATAAAATGTATCCTGCTATATCGAATCTTTTCAAGGGAATTGAAAAGACGGACCTTCAGGCAGATTACTGTGGAATAAGGTCCAAAATATTGGTAGATGGGAATATTTATACTGACTTTTGGCTTGGAGATCCTTCTATTCACGGTATCCCTGGTTATTATGAATATTTGGGAATTGAATCACCTGGTTTAACGGCATCGCCTGCCTTGGCCCAGACTATGGCGAGTCGAATAAGAAGTGATTTTTCAGAAGTTTTTTGAGATGATTGCCGTTCAATGAAAAAAATAGACTCAACAGTAGAAAATTATCCTTTTGAAAGTAATGATTTTCGCCATTACTTTCAAAATCTTTATCGAGATAGAGGCATAAAGGCCTTCTATCAATTTCTAAATAGACCTCTTAGAAGGTCTTTCTCTCGCTCTCTCATTAAAAAATATGCTCCAGTGGGTCTAGGCCTTGAGGTTGGTGTCGGTGAGAGAACCATTGCACCTACAGATCGCACCATTTTAAGTGATGGTTTTGCCGAGCATGGAGTTGGTCAATCAATTGCGAGAGCTTACTTCAAGGGTGACGATACGCCCTTTGAAGATGAAACCCTCTCTTTTGTTCTTAGCGAACATGTTCTAGAGCACATTCCAAATCCTATAAAGAGTCTAAAAGAATGGATTCGTATTTTAAAAGTGGGCGGAAAACTTATTATCTTTCTTCCTCACAAGGAAAGAACGAATGATTGTCATCGTTCGGTTACTTCCTTAGAGCATCTGATTTCTGATTATGAAAAAGATGTCTCTATTAATGATGACACCCATTTTCAAGATTGGTGGGAAAATGTTGTAGAGAAGGGTTTAATGCCTGAACACTATAAGCATATCCCAAAGGATGAACTCATCTCAACAGGAAGTGTGCATCATCATGTTTGGACTGAAAAAGAAATAATTGAGCTCTTTGAATATTTAGGTCTTAAGGTTTTATTTTATGATCCCAAAGTTTACGATCGCAGGGATAGCTTCGCAGTTATCGCAGAAAAAACCTCGTAGTCTCTTACTCCTTGGTATTATCTTTGGGCTTTTTCCTGCTCTCTTTAGTATTGGCTTTCATCATCCAGATGAACAATTCTCTATTCTAGAGCTGATGAATTATAAACTGGGTAATGTCTCAGCCGATATTTTTAATTGGGACTTTCATCTTAAGATTAGACCCTTCTTTCAAGTCGCTATTTATACATCTATTTACAAGTTCTTTGGGGTATTAGGACTCGAGAACCCTTTTCACTTTAGTGCACTCATTAGATTCTTTAATTACGCTCTTGGGGTCTTCTCTTTTTATTGTCTTATTTTTTCACCCCTTATTACTCTTTCTCAAGATCAACGAAAGAAGCTTCTGCTGATCGTTCTGTCGTTATGGTTTGTCCCTTATATAATGGTGAGGACCAGTTCCGAGAGTCTATCGATTAGCCTCTTTCTCCTTGGGCTGAGCTTCTATACATTAGAGAAGAAGAGTGGGAACTTTTTCATCATGGGTCTTTTAATGGGCCTCTCTTTCGCAACTCGTTTTCAAATGGGTATTTCGGCCTTTAGTTTCTTTCTATGGTTAATTTTCATAAAGGGAAAGTCCTTTTGGAGAGCTTCGACCTTTATGTGTGTTGGCGTTGTTTTAGGGGCCGCTTCTTTAATGCTCTTTGATTATTGGGGTTATGGTGACTTGGTCTTCAGCCCATGGAATTACTTAAGAGAAAATCTCATCAATCAGAAAGTAAATAGCTTTGGCGTAAAGCCCTTTTATTATTTTTTCACAAAAGGCCTAGTGAAGGGGGGCGTGTTTCCAGCTCTCTTATGCTTAATGGGAGCAATTGTTTTTCTTAGAAAAAATATTCGAAGTCCATGGCCCTGGATTATGCTTCCTTATCTTGTGGTTCACTCTCTAATCGGGCACAAAGAAGTTCGCTTTCTAAACTTTCTCTATGTTCTGACACCAATCTTGGCCTATATGAGCTGGGATCATTTTAAATTTAAAGGGCGAGGGATTCTTTTAAAACTAGCGATTGGTATTAATATCATTCTACTTTTTAGAGTCTTTTTCTTTCCTGTATATAAGCCACTTGTGATTTATCGATATATTTTTGACAATATCCCCAGCACTGAAAAGATCTATACCCCTACATCTTCTAGCAAAGCGCCTTTAACCTTACAGATGCGCTTTTATACAAAGAGCGAGCGAAAGTTGATAGGGAAGAGCTTCGATGAATTAGGGCAGTACGATAATCCTTTCCATCTTCTTACTAGTAGATTCGATGAAAGAAGATTTGCCTATAATCTTGGTTGTCATGAACTAGAGTCACTATACCCTAAGTGGGTTTATGAATTTAATTACTTTAATTGGCTCAAACGTTCAGCAATCTGGACCTTATGGTCTTGTCAAAAATCTACAAATTAGGAGAGAGCCATCTCTTCATCTCTTCGACGGTTTTGCCCTTTCTTAAAGAGTATTCTTCAAGTTGGTCAGATCCTATTGTGCCGAGATTAAAATATTTCGAGTCTGGATACTGCATATAAAAACCAGAAACCGAGCTGGCAGGATACATCGCAAAATTTTCTGTAAGGATCGCACCCGTATTTTTTTCGGCGTCTAGAAGGCGCCAAATTATCTCTTTTTCTGTGTGATCAGGACACGCGGGGTAGCCCGGTGCAGGTCTTACTCCACGATATTTTTCTTTAATGAGTTGTTCTTGGGTAAGTTCCTCTTTTAAACCAAACTTCCAGTTATCACGAACTTTCTTGTGGAGCATTTCTGCGAGGGCCTCTGCTAAGCGATCACCAATGGCCTTAACCATAATGGAAGAATAGTCATCACCTTGATCTTGAAAGGTCTTTGAGTAAGACTCGACCTCATCACCCATTGTCACAACAAAGCCACCACAATAGTCGTTATAACCTTTTGGCGCGACAAAGTCGGCCAGCGAGCGATAGGGAAGTGATTCATCATTTTGTTTTTGTTGTCTTAGAAAATGTAAAACTTCTAGGGTGTCCCTGCGGTCTTCATCTTTGAAGAGGCGAACATCATCACCTTCCGAATTAGCAGGCCAAAGTCCCCATACGGCCTTTGGGTTAAAACGATTATTTTTAACGATATCAGAGAGCATTTTTGAGGCATCTTTAAAAAGTTTCTTCGCTTCAACTCCATACTTCTCTGATTCCAGAATTTTTGGATAAGTTCCTTTCATCTGCCAGGTCCAAAAGAAAGGAGACCAATCAATAAAGGGGACAATCTGATCAAGCGGTATTTTATCCCAAGTGCTTAAGCCTGTTTTATCAGGGGCCTCAAGCTTGATTTTCTGCCAGTCAATTGTTGGCGCTTTTTCTCTGGCCTCATTAAGTGGAAGAAGTTTTCTCTCATCACCTTGATTAAAGCGCTCTCTTAGCTTTTGCTGAGACTCTTTAATTTCTAAGCGGTAATTATCGCTTTCTTTGTCACTAAGAAGTTTAGAGCAAACATCAACAACAAGGGAAGCGTCTCCTACTTGAACAATTGGTTGAGAGTAATGTTCAGCAATTTTAACGGCAGTGTGCATTTTTGAAGTTGTCGCCCCACCAATGAGAAGAGGAACTTTTAAGCCTCTCTTTTCCATTTCCTGAGCGTTAAAAATCATTTCATCAAGACTTGGGGTAATAAGGCCTGAGAGACCAATAATATCGGCATTTATCTCTTCGGCCCTTTTCAATATTTGATCACAGGAGACCATGACACCCATGTCTTCTACTTTGTAGCCATTGCAGGCAAGAACGACGCCTACAATATTCTTTCCAATATCATGCACATCTCCCTTTACTGTCGCGATAAGAAAAGTTCCTTGCTCTTTTTGATTGGGGTTCTTTCTTTTTTCCTCATCCATATAGGGTTCGAGGTAGGCCACCGCTTTTTTCATAACACGCGCGGATTTAACAACTTGGGGCAGAAACATTTTTCCTGCGCCGAAGAGTTCACCAACAACTCTCATACCGGCCATCAATGGACCTTCTATAACATCAAGTGGTCGGCCAAGCCCGCTGCGTGCTTCTTCAGTGTCCCTTTCAATATATTCCGTAATACCTTGGACAAGTGAGTGAGTGATTCTCTCTTGAAGCTCCATTTCTCGCCAAGAAAGATCATTTCGATCTTTCTTATTGGATTGGCCTTTAAATTGTTCGGAGAAATCAATGAGCTCATCAGTTGCTTCTAAACTTTTATTAAAGAGAACACTTTCAACTTTCTCTTTAAGCTCTGGATTTATACTTTCATAAACTTCAAGCATCCCAGCATTGACGATACCTAGGTCAAGGCCGGCCTCAATTGCGTAGTAGAGAAAACAAGAGTGCATGGCCTCTCTTACAATATTATTGCCACGAAAACTAAAGGAGAGGTTTGAAACCCCACCAGAGGTTAGGGCACCTGGGCAAACTTGCTTGATCTCTCTTACTGCTTCCAAAAAATCGACAGCATAGTTATTGTGCTCTTCCATGCCTGTGGCGACAGTTAAAATATTGGGGTCAAAGATAATGTCACGTGGATCAAAGTCGACTTTTTCGACTAAGAGATCATAGGCCCTTTTACAAATGCGAACTTTGTCGTCCTTTTCTGCGGCCTGACCTTTTTCATCAAAGGCCATGACGACAGTTGCGGCACCATACTTCTTTACTAATCTAGCTTTTTCTAAGAATGCCTCTTCTCCATCTTTTAAAGAGATGGAGTTAACGATGGCCTTCCCTTGAACACACTTAAGTCCAGCTTCGATGACTTCCCACTTTGAGGAGTCAATCATGATAGGAACGCGGCTTATATCTGGTTCAGCGGCCACAAGGTTTAGGAAGTGGCTCATGCTCTCCACACCATCAATGAGACCTTCATCAAAGTTTATATCAATAATATTGGCGCCATTTTCTACTTGGCTACGGCCAACATCGAGAGCTTCTTCGTATTTCCCTTCTTTTATAAGACGAGAAAATTTTGGTGATCCTGTGACGTTGGTTCTTTCACCAACCATAAAGAACTTGGTGACTCTTTCGTCAGAAATCGTCAGAGGCTCTAGACCTGATAGGCGCATGGCCTCTTTTTGAGGAGGTAGGCTTCTCGGCTTCACAGCTTTAACTTGTTTAACAATGGCCGCAATATGAGCAGGCGTTGTTCCACAGCACCCGCCGACAATATTGATAAGACCATCTTCAGC
>Ga0129324_10000072_pt1 | contig 63124 bp, 60 predicted proteins | sample CPBDNA_7_FD_96879 | JGI IMG/M metagenome (GOLD analysis project Ga0129324, IMG submission 96879) | Freshwater to marine salinity gradient microbial communities from Chesapeake Bay, USA - CPBay_Spr_15_0.2_DNA | ecosystem: Environmental > Aquatic > Marine > Coastal | place: USA: Chesapeake Bay... | reverse complement strand
GAAGTCGACATCGAAAAGAGCGTGTCGCGCATCACCATCGTCACATCCGGCACGGAAATGATCATCGAGCAGATCAAAGCCCAGCTTGGCCGCTTGGTGCCGATCCATCGGGTCGCCGACCTGACCCTGGACGGCCCCCATGTAGAACGTGAGCTGGCACTGGTCAAAGTGGTCTGCACCGGCGAAAAACGGGTCGAAAGCCTGCGCATCGCCGATATCTTCCGCGCCCGCGTGGTCGACAGCACAAACGAGAGTTTTGTATTTGAAATCGTCGGCGACACCGGCAAGCTGAACGCATTTATCGACCTGATGCGCCCACTCGGCCTCAACGATATTTCACGCACAGGCGTCGCCGCCATTGCCCGAGGCACGTCCTCGCTGTAAAACCCCGTCACGGCATCTACGCCCAGACAATTTTTTTTAAAACGACTTGGACAATCCCGAGGGAGAAAACAATGCGAGTTTATTACGACCGTGACGCGGACGTGAACCTGATCAAAGGCAAGAAAGTCGCCGTCATCGGTTACGGCAGCCAAGGCCACGCCCATTCATTGAACCTGCGCGACAGCGGCGTGAAAGAAGTCGTCGTCGGCTTGCGCGACGGATCCGGTAGCGCCAAGAAGGCACAGAACGAAGGCCTCAAGGTGATGAACCCATCCGACGCGGCTGCATGGGCCGATGTTGTGATGGTGCTGACGCCTGACGAAGGCCAAGCCGCGCTGTACCGCGATCACCTGAAGGACAACATGAAGCAAGGCGCCGCACTGGCGTTTGCCCATGGTCTGAACGTCCACTTCCAACTGATTGAGCCGCGTGCCGACCTGGATGTGTTCATGATCGCACCTAAGGGCCCCGGCCACACGGTGCGTTCCGAATATGTGCGTGGCGCCGGCGTCCCATCGTTGGTCGCCGTCCATCAAGACGCCACCGGCAATGCGCTCGAAGTCGCACTTTCATATGCATCTGCCACCGGCGGTGGCCGTTCCGGCATCATCGAGACCACATTCCGTGAAGAGTGCGAAACCGACCTGTTCGGTGAACAAGCCGTGCTCTGCGGTGGCCTGTCACACCTCATTATGGCCGGATACGAAACCCTGGTCGAAGCCGGTTACGCCCCGGAGATGGCCTATTTTGAGTGCTGTCACGAGGTCAAGCTGATCGTCGACCTGATCTACGAAGGCGGCATCGCCAATATGCGCTACTCGGTGTCGAACACCGCAGAATACGGGGACTACGTGTCAGGTCCGCGCGTCATCACGCCGGAAACGAAAGCCCGCATGAAGGACATCCTGACCGACATTCAAACCGGTCGTTTCGTCCGTGATTTCATGAGCGAAAACATGACTGGCCAAGCCAGCTTCAAGGCATCCCGTCGATTGGCCGCCGAGCACGGCGTCGAAGTCGTCGGCGAAAAGCTCCGCGCCATGATGCCGTGGATTACCGAGAACCAACTGGTGGATAAAGAAAAGAACTAAGCGCGTTCACCACGCCAAAAGATAAAGGGCCGCTTCCCGAGGGAGCGGCCCTTTTTTGTTCCTGGCAACACCCGTTCCGAAAAGAACGCTGGCTTGGAAGCTAGCTTAGCCGTCGCCCAGGCGGATGGCGACGAAGCGCACGCCCTGTGCCCCTTGGATGCGGAGTAGGACAGACTTGCGGCCTTGAGCCTTAGCCTCGTCAACCTTGCGGATGACATCGGCGGGTTCTTTGACGTCGCTTTGGCTGACCTGGATGATGCGATCCCCCGGACGAAGGCCTTTTTCGGCAGCGGGGCCGGTTGCGGAGACGTCGGTAACGATCACGCCACCTTCATCGTCACCGATATTAAAGCGTTCGCGCATTTTGTCGGTGATCGCTGCGACCGTGATACCGAGCGGCTCAATCGCGCGCTCGCCGCCGTCCTCTTTTGTTTCAGGCGCAAGCTTGGCCAATTGCTCAGAGTCGCGCTTCAGTTCGCCGACCACGACTTTCAGGGTCTTGTTCTTGCCGTCGCGCCAAATCTCGGCGTCGACTGTGGTCTCAGGCTCGACATCTGCGACGATCCGCTGCAGATCGCGTGTATCAGGCACCGGCACACCGCCGAATGAAAGAATCACATCGCCAGCCTTGAACTTAGCGTTATCCGCCGGCCCGTCTTCGATCACGCTGGCGACCATGGCGCCTTTGGCTTTATCCAAACCGAGACTTTCGGCAATTTCGTCGGTGACGGTTTGAATGTGCACACCCAGCCAGCCGCGACGGACTTCGCCGTTTTTCATCAACTGACGGATCACGGGCTCAGCGGTGGAGGTCGGGATCGCAAAACCGATGCCGACGCTGCCGCCGGTCGGCGAGAAGATCGCGGTGTTGATGCCGATCACGCGCCCGTCCATATCAAACATCGGGCCACCCGAGTTGCCCCGGTTGATCGACGCATCGGTCTGCAAAAAGTCGTCATAACGACCAGCGTTAATATCACGGCCACGGGCCGAAATAATGCCCGCCGTCACCGTACCACCGAGGCCGAATGGGTTGCCGATGGCAATCACCCAATCGCCGACTTCGAGTTGATCGGAATCACCGATTTCGACCGCCGGCAGCGGCTTATCGTAAGTCACCTTGAGCAACGCGAGATCGGTTTCCGGGTCGCGCCCGACCAGTTCCGCCTTGAGACGGGTGTCGTCGTGCAAGATCACAGAAATCTCATCGGCATCCTGGATGACGTGATTGTTGGTGATAATAAAGCCGGACGCATCGACGATAAAACCGGACCCCAATGACGTTGCGCGTCTGGGTTGGGCTTGTTGACCATTTCGATCAAAAAATTCTTTGAAAAAGTCCTCAAACGGTGAGCCCGGCGGCAGTTGCGGCATTTCCGGGCCTACGCGGCCTTCGACGGTCTGTGTTGTTGAGATATTGACCACCGTGGGCAGCAGCTTTTTCGCGAGCCCAGAGAATGACTCAGGCGCGCCTTTCGCAAATGCGGCGCCGGCGTACATCATCAATGCGGTGGCAAGGGCGAGCGCAAACAAGCGGATCAGCCATACGGCCTGCTGTGAGGCATCTTGAGCGCGAGCAACGGCGACGTTGGATTTGGGGGCCTTATACATCAATGGATAAACCTCTTCGAAATGGCACATGACCAGAGAATATGTTGATGGTCACCAAGTGTGACCGCAACAACGTCTTTGGTCTATTCTTCAAATGTGGCTGGAACAGGGCAATGTCCAGTCCCGATACGTTAACAACGATAGTATATACCCTTCAGCCGCGCAGCAGCCAGATCAGCAAGACCCCTGCCACGGCGGCGGCGACCCCGGCCATGCGGAGCGTCTGCGCAGGCTGTGATTGCACTTGGGCCATCATCTTTTTCATGGCATCGGGGAACAACGCATAACACACGCCCTCGATCACAATAGCGAGACCGAGGGCAGTGAGAAACGTTTCCAATGCGATAGCGCTTTTGCGCCCGGCCCGCCTACTGACGGGTTACAGGTGCACTGCGCGGCCCGGAGTTGTTGAAGTACCGGAAGAACTCGCTGTTCGGCGACAGCACCATGGTGGTGTCTTCGCCCAATGCCTTTCCATACGCTTCCATCGACCGATAAAAGCGGAAGAACTCTTCGTCCTTGCCGAACGCGTCGCCGAGGATTTTGTTTTTCCCAGCATCGCCTTCACCACGAAGGATTTCAGACGTCCGGTTGGCTTCAGCGATGATCACGGTACGTTGACGATCGGCTTCAGCTTGAATCGTCAGCTTCAACTCTTCACCACGGGCCCGGATTTCTTTGGCCTCGGCAATACGCTCTGACCGCATCCGGTTGTACACCGACTGCAACGTCGCGTCCGGAAGGTCGGTCCGACCGATCCGAAGGTCGATCAATTCGACACCAAACCGGGGTGCTTGGGCTTTCAGGATTTGGAAAATACGGTCCATCACCTCGACCCGCTTTGGCGACAACATGTCGGCCAAGGACACTTTCGCGACCTCAACCCGCACAGCAGAGTTGACCAAGTTTCCGTAAATTTGACGGAAGTTATTGTCGGTCTGTGCCGTTTTAATGAACTCGAGTGGATCAACGATTTTGTAGCGTGCAAAGCTATCGACACGAATACGCTTTTGATCCGACAACAGAACTTCTTGCGGCTGAGGGTCCAAATCCAAAATTCGACGATCCACGTACCGTACGTCCTGAACAAACGGCGTTTTAAACTTCAAGCCAGGCTCGCTTTCAACGCGCACCGGGTTACCCAACTGCAGCACCAGCGCTTGTTGTGTTTGATGCACGGTAAAAGCCGAACTGTAAAATGCTATCAAAGCCAATGCGGCAATCACACCGAAGATGACGAGAGACTTTTTCATTGTTGTGACCCTCCGCGCTTTTGTAACTCATTGAGCGATAAATACGGCACGATGCCATTACTGCCCTCGGCGCTCTCATCAATGATGATCTTGTTCGCTTTCGACAATACATCCTGCATGCGCTCGAGGAATAAGCGCTGCGTCGTGACGTCTTTGGCGTTGGCATAGGTTTCATAGACCGAGATAAAGCGCTGCGCTTCACCTTCGGACTCCTTGATCACCTGTTCTTTATACGCTTTAGCCGCCGATATGCGCTTTTCAGCTTCACCTTTTGCACGTGGGATAATGTCGTTTTTATATGCATTCGCTTCGTTCACGGCACGCTCTTGGTCCTGCTTCGCTGCGTTGACGTCGTCAAACGCTTCAATGACCTCTTTCGGCGGGTTTGCATCCTGCATCTTCGCTTCCGAGATCAGTACGCCGGCGCCATACCCATCAAGGATATTTTGCAGAAGTTCCTGAGTTTGGGCGTTCACCCGTTCACGACCGGACGTATATGCCTGTTCCAGCGGCATTTGGCCGATCACTTCACGCAACGCGCTTTCGGCAGCAATTTTAATGGTGCCATCCGGGTCGCGAATGTTGAAAAGATAATCGGCGGCGTTTTTGATTTGCCACTGAACGACGAAGTTCACGTCGACAATGTTTTGATCACCGGTCAGCATCAGGCTTTCCGTCGGCACTTCGCGGTTGACCCGACCGGAATTTGTATCACCACGGAAGCCAATCTGTGTGGTGTTAACACGCGACACGTTGGGTGTCGCCACCGAGCCAAATGGCCCTGGGATCCAATAGTTCAAACCAGGCTGCGTTTGTTTGACGAATTTACCAAACAACAGTTCAACGCCCTGCTGTTCCGGCTGCACGCGGTAAAACCCGCTCGCCAACCAAATACCAACGGCGGCAATCACGACCAGAACCACGCCTTTGCCGCTGGCACCGCCACCCGGCATAAATCCTTTTACGCGCTCTTGCGCACGGCGCAGCATTTCCTCGACGTCAGGCGGCTGCATGCCACCACCGGGACCGCCTCGGCCCCCGCCATTGGATCCACCGCCCCATGGGCCTTGTCCACCACCGCCGCCGCCCCAGGGACCGCCTTGCTTTTTCGACGCCATTTATAAACCTGCCCTTGCTTTCCGCCCGGATGACCTGCATCCATGGCTTGATACCTTGTAAATTCAAAGCCGCACGTTACTTACAGCCAAAGAATACATGGCTCAAGCGGCGGCTCCGCGTTATAGGACAGGCCCGGCGATGTGACAAACCTCGTATCGTCGTCGTCTTGAGGTCACCACAGGGTCGTTGGGCCTGTCTCAACACTAGATATCGGCAAGTTTTCGGAGATTGCAACCATGCCCGACATTACAAATGACGTCATTTTGAACGCCCTCAAAGCCATTACCAATCCCATCGGGGACGGCGACATCGTTTCTGCCGGCATGGTTCAAGGGCTGCAAAGCCGGGACGGCAACGTTGCGTTCGCCCTCGAAGTCCCCGCCGACAAAGGCGCAGAGCTCGAACCGCTCCGCAAAAAAGCCGAAGACACCGTATTTGCACTGCCGGGCGTGGTCTCGGCAACCGTGGTTTTGACGGCGCAGCGTGAAGCATCCGCAGGCGCGGCCCAGCCCGCAGCCAGCGGCGGCCAGCAAACCAAGCCGGGTCAACCGTTACAGCCGCAGGGCAAAGGCGATATCCTGCCGGGCGTTAAAGCGATCATCGCGGTGGCATCGGGCAAAGGCGGTGTCGGCAAATCGACCACCGCCGTGAACCTTGCCCTAGGACTAGCCGCAGAAGGCCGCAAAGTCGGCCTATTGGATGCAGACATCTACGGCCCATCGATGCCGCGCATGATGGGCATTTCTGGTCGTCCGAACTCTGCCGACGGCAAAACCCTCGATCCGATGGAAAATTACGGCATCAAAGTGATGTCGATCGGCTTCATGGTCGACGAAGAAACGCCGATGATCTGGCGTGGCCCAATGGTGCAGTCGGCGCTTGAACAGATGATGCGCGACGTCAATTGGGGCGAGTTGGACGTTCTGGTCGTCGACATGCCGCCTGGCACCGGTGATGCACAACTGACGATGGCACAGCGCGTGCCGTTGACCGGTGCCGTGATCGTGTCGACCCCGCAAGACATCGCGCTGTTGGATGCGCGTAAAGGCCTCAATATGTTCCGCAAGGTCGATGTCCCGGTATTCGGCATCATCGAAAACATGAGCTATTTTCTGTGCCCCGATAACGGCAAACGTTATGATATCTTCGGCCACGGTGGCGCCAAGCGCGAAGCCGAACGTATGGGCGTCGATTTCTTGGGCGAGGTACCGATTGAAATTGAAATTCGCGAAATGTCAGATAGCGGCACGCCAATCACGGTCTCGTTGCCGGACAGCCAAAGTGCGATCAATTATCGCGCCATCGCAGCCACCGTCGGTGCCAAAATCGATGCCGCGCTCGGCGAAGGCCCAGCGACGCCGCGCATCGTCGTCCAGTAAAGTACACCGGAGCGTTTCGATCATGATGCCACCCACCCTCGCCGCTGTTTCGCGTCGGGCGTTGGCGGCATTTGGCCTGCTTGGATTGATTGTTTTCAATACCGCGCCAGCTTCGGCCGAGACCGTGATTGCCCTGCCGGGTGCAGAATGCCGCGAAGTGCGCCAAGCTTTGGAAACCTATGTACCGATTGCACCCGGGTTTCGTCAGCTGGAAATGCCGTTCCCGGAAAACCAAGAGCAGATCAACGGATCATTGTGCCGCTTGGTCGCGGTCGGCACCGGCGTGCACATTGAAAACGAACAAGTGCGCACTTTAACGGATTTGCAGGCGTACATGAAAAGTGCGCTCCAAGAGACCGGTTGGCGCGAGACCGAACAAACCGCCCGCTTTGCCGGTCGTTCGAAACACGGGCGCCATGTCTTCGCCGTGACCCGGAATAACGCGATCTGCGTCACCACCATTCAAGTCGATATGGTACCGGGTGCCACGCCGCCGAAAGCCGCGACCGAGGGGGATACGATCTTTCTAGGCTCGCTCCGCCCGTTCGAGCGGGAATGGTGGATCGCCGTGGACTGCTTCCATTTTTAGCAGCCGTTGCGCCGGGGGCTCCCACCAAACAACTGGCAGGTGCCTCCGGCTATAACGGGTATGTTACGAACCGCTGCTCATCGGTGCATGGGTCCGCAAATCGTGGAAGAAGCGAGACACACTGCGACCTAACGCATTCACGCCCAACTTAACCTTCCGCGCAGCGCCGACGAACATGTCCTGGACCGCCTGAGACCGTAAAACTTCTGCCTCGCGCAGATAACGCGCCAAGTCCTCAGATGAGACGTCGTAGTATCTGATGTCGCTGTTTTCCGTTTTCATTTTCATAAGTCCTTTGCCCGTTCAATCTTGGATATTGCGTTGCAACATCTTTTGCTGCATCGCAATATATGGATAATCGGGCGCACGGGGAATCCTAAGCCTCATCACAGGGCCTTTGCGTTAAACGCATACCGATTTGAGGTGACCATGGATATCGCGCATCAAATGATTTTATTCGCAAAAGTCGTCGATAAAGGCGGGTTTTCGGCGGCTGCGCGGGACTTGGGGCTCAATCCTTCGGCTGTTAGCCGACAAATCGGTTCATTAGAGGATCGACTTGGGACACGTCTTTTAAACCGGTCAACGAGCCGACTCTCGTTGACCGAAATCGGCACTGCTTTTTACGACCGATGCACCAACGTGGCCCGCAACGTTGAAGATGCCGAAGCAATGGTGCTGTCACTGAGCGACCATCCGCAAGGCACACTGCGCATCGCCGCCACGTCCGCGTTCGCAAAAACGCAGATGCTGCCGATGATGCCGGACTTTCTCAACGCGAATCCGGATATCAAGATTTCGCTGGAACTGACGGACCGTCCGCTCGACCTTGTCCAAGATAAAATAGATGTGGCAATCCGGTTTACCGAGCAGGTCAACGACATCTCGGTCGTCGCCCATAAACTGGCTGTGAACCGGCGCGTGTATTGCGCATCGCCCAGCTACCTTGCCAAATTCGGCATGCCGAAAACACCGGAAGACCTCGCAAATCATAATTGCCTGCGCCTATCGACCGTCGAAGCCTTCAACAACTGGGAAATTGGCAACACAAACGGCACATCGAAACGCGCAGTGTCTGGTAATTTTGAGATCAACAGTACCGATGGTCTTTATCACGCGGTCGTCTCGGGACTCGGGATCGCCAAGCTATCGACCTATATGGTCAACGAAGGTGTACGCAACGGGCAATTGGTCTGTGTGCTGCCAGATCACATCGAAAACGCGTCCGATATTCTTGCGATCTTCCAAAACAGTAAAAACATGTCGCCGAATGTGCGCGCTTTTGTCGACTTTTTGGCAGAGCGATTTGGCCCGATCCCGCCTTGGGAGCGTGAAAATCAAGCTGTCGCGTCTTAATGCAGCTTGAGCCTTGGCCGGACGATCTGGTTGACGTGACCGACAACGATCAGTGCGATGCCTTTGACCCAGCCGTGAATGGCAATCAGGTGCATGCGATACAGCGACGCATAGGCCAACCGGGCCAAACGGCCTTCCAGTGCCATCCGTCCACCGATCAAATTCCCCATCAAGCTGCCGACCGTGGAAAAGCGGCTGAGCGAGACCAACGAGCCTCGGTCTCGGTATACGAAATCGACCAATGGTTTTTCATCGATCAGGCGTAAAATGTTGTCAAATGTCGTCGATGCCATTTGATGCGCCGCCTGGGCGCGTGGCGGTACCGGACGCTCGGCGCCCTTCGGCGTGCAGGCACAGCAATCGCCAAGCGCAAAGATGCGGTCATCGTTGGTGGTCTGCATCGTCGTGCGCACCACCAAGCGATTGCCGCGATCGACCTCCAGGCCATCCAACGTCGACAGAAAGTCAGCCCCTTTGACGCCCGCCGCCCACAATGTGAGGTCGGATTTCAGCAGGTTGCCGTCTTTGGTCTGCACACCGCCGTCGGTCACTTCGGAGACCATGGTATTGGTCATCACCTTGACGCCGAGTGCTTGTAGTTCTTCGGTAGCCGCTTCGGCGAGTTTCTCCGGCAGCGCCGGCAAAATACGCCCACCGGCTTCAATCAACGACACTTCAAGCCTGGATTCATCAAACACTTCCAAGCCGTAATGGCGCAGCGATTTGGCTGCGTTATACAGCTCGGCAGCCAACTCGACACCGGTCGCGCCGGCACCGACAATATTGATCCGGACTTTGGTTTTTTCAGGCTCCGCCGCCGCCATGTGCGACACCCGCAGGCACGCATTCAAAAGCTTATAGCGAAAGTGATCGGCCTGAACCCTGTCTTCCAAAAACAGCGCATTTTCTCGCACGCCCGGAATGCCGAAGTCGTTGGACACGCCGCCGACCGCGATCACCAGATAGTCATAGCGAATCCGATGTCGGCTGATCACCTCTTTGCCGTCGTCATCGATCATCGGCGCCGTAATGACTTGCCTGTTTTCCCGGTCGATGCCTTCGAAAGTGCCATAGAAATAGCGATACCCCCAACGCACGCCGTGCCCGCCGTAGCCGACCTCGTCCATGTTGGCATCCAGCGAGCCGGTCGCGACTTCGTGCAACAGCGGCTTCCAGATATGGGTGCGGTTGCGCTCGATCAAAATAATGTCGTGTTTTTCACGACCGAAATGGGCGCCGAGTTTACGCACCAACTCCAGCCCCCCGGCGCCACCGCCGACAACAACGATCTGAGTTTTCTTTTGTGGATTTGGCAATTGGGCAGAGTCGGGCACAGGTTTCTCGCAGTCAGACGCGCAGGCACGCATCTCTAAAAGGCTAAAATAATTTTCAGCCTATCAGGCGATTACGTCCATATCGAACCTTTTAAGCGCTGCCGCGCCGACGACGCTTAGCCGCCGAACATCTTCTTCAAGTTGTTCAGACCTTCCTCGTAAACACCCTGGATTGCCTTCATGGCATCATTTTCAGGCATGCCTGCGGCATCGAATTCACTCGACCATTCGACGGTTGCGCTGTCACCGCTGCCGGTCACCTTGATCGTTGATGTGTAGTTTTTAACCGGCAACGGGCTGTCGACGATGGAATAGGTATAGGTTTTCGAATTGTCGTCGAGCTTTTCAAGCTTTTCGATGATCGTGCCACCCCCGGCCAAGCTGAGTTTGCGGGTCTGGCCTTCTTCGGTCAGTTCGGATTTGTCGACCGCAGGATGCCAATCAGGCAGCGCATTGAACTTGCCGATCATCTGCCAGACCTGATCGGCCGAAACATTGAGATCCTGCGACATTGTAACTTTCACCATGGTGTGTCCTCCGCTGTTTCTATGATTATGCGGAGAGTATAGCCGATTTTTGGATTTTGCGCGAACTAGCGCCGTAAACGGTTGCTCAGTCCCGTTTCAGCGTCACAAAGCTGAAACCCGGCTGACTGCCCACAGGTGGATGCAACTCGCGGGCGACTTCGCGCCAAACCTCGCTGGAAATTTCCGGAAACACGGTATCGCCATCGACGACCTCGTGCACCTCGGTCAACTCGATGGTGTCAGCAATATCCATGACGTCGGCATAGATTTGCCCACCGCCGATGATCATCGCTTTATCAGCGCCGGCGTCGCGGCAGCGATTGAGCGCTTCTTCGGCCGATGGTGCGCGCACCACGCCATCCGCCTCAAAATCCGGGTTGCGGGTGATGACAATATTTTCGCGTCCGGGCAGTGGCCTGCCGATGCTGTCCCAGGTCTTCCGCCCCATGATGATTGGGTGACCCATGGTCACCGCTTTGAAATGTTTCAGATCGGCGGAGATTTTCCACGGCAGATCGCCATCACGCCCAATCACGCGGTTTTCCGACATCGCAACGACGAGCACGATCTCCATCAGACGGCAATCGGCGCTTTGATGTGCGGATGCGCCTGATACCCCTCGAGGGTGAAGTCGTCGAAGGTAAAATCCTTCAATTCGCGCACCGCAGGATTGAGGGTCATGGTCGGCAACGGCAGCGGTGTGCGGCTGCGCTGCTCGTCGGCTTGGTCCAGGTGATTGGCATACAAATGCGCGTCGCCCAACGTATGCAGGAACACACCCGGCTGCAGATCGGTGACTTGCGCCACCAACATGATCATCAGCGCATAGGATGCGATGTTGAACGGGACGCCCAAGAACACATCGGCAGAGCGTTGATAGAGTTGGCAGTTGAGCCGCCCTTCCATCACCTGAAACTGGAACAGGCAGTGACACGGCGGCAGCGCCATATCGTCGATGTCGGCGGGATTCCAGGCACTGACCACCATCCGCCGAGACGTCGGGCGATCGCGAATTTCTCTCAACACCCAATCGATCTGATCAATCACGCGCCCGTCGGGCGCCGCCCAGGATCGCCACTGGCGCCCGTACACCGGGCCCAGATCGCCGGTCTCGTCGGCCCATTCGTCCCAGATCGAAACGCCATTATCGTTCAGATATTTGATGTTGGTATCACCGGCCAAAAACCACAAAAGCTCGTGAATGATCGAGCGTAGATGCAGTTTTTTCGTCGTCACCATGGGAAAGCCGTCGGCCAGGTCGAAACGCATTTGATGGCCGAACACGGCTTGCGTGCCGGTGCCGGTGCGGTCACCGCGCATGACGCCTTCGGTGCGGATACGGTTCAAAAGATCAAGGTACTGTTGCATGGCCGGAGTTTACGCCCCTGCCGCATGCGCTGCCAACAACGACTGGCATCGCGCGACCGAAGCCGCCGCTGTAATCTGACCCAAGCATTTGTAACGCCCGGATTCCAAGGGATGTATACATTGCCCAAGGCAGCCTGCGCAGTCGACCTCGGGCACCATGAAATGCGCATTTTCCGGCATCATGCGCGAATCGTAGGGAACGCTGTCGACGATGTGCGCGGCCGATGCCAGGCACAACGTCGGCGCCCCGACGCCGACGGCCAAGTGCATGATCGAGGTGTCGACCGACACCACCAGCGCCGCACCGCGTAAAAGCGCCGCCTTTTCTTTGAAGCTGGACGTATCGACAGAAACGCCCGGCATGTCTGCGAGCGGTTGATGACGCGGCGCGCGCGCAAGATCACGCGGCCCGGCGGTGACGACGATGTCATGGGTTTTTGCATATGCATCGGCGATGGCGATAAACACGTCCGGCGCCGCTTCGCGCTCGGCCATCGCCGAAAACGGATGCAGCACGATGTACGGGCGCGCGGCCTGCGCCGGCACCGGCAATCGATCTGCGGCAAAGGCGACCTTTGGTGGCGGCGGGCTCTCGCCGGTCAACGCGTTCGCCAATTCCCACCAGCGGATTAAGCGATGCGCCGGCGCCGGGTCGGGCTCAATCCAGCGGGTATACCAAGCCTCGTGCTGCGCCAAAGCGCGGTCGTGCTTGGGCCAAGTGCGCGGCCTCAAGGCGAATTTCTGCGCGGCCCCGGTCGCCATCACCATCACGTCGTCGACGGTCGGCAGCCGCAAATGATCGCTGGAAATCGCGATCTGCACATTCAGCGCCCGAAGGTCAGCACAAACTTGACGCTTGTAGGTGCCGTCTCGGATAAAGCGGCGATAATCGACGCCGATGATGTTGACCCGGCTTGGGAACAAAAAACCGACGCCCAGGCTTTCGGTGCGCACCACCAGCGTCACCGGGTCGTCTTCGCCGACCAATGCCATGAAGCGTTCGATCATCAACGAAAATAAAATGCTGTCGCCAATGCCGCCCGACGAGATAATCAACAGCCCGCGCTTGTCGCCCGAGGTTCGGGCGGCACGATATTGGATCAGGGCGTCGTTCAGGCGGCGAAACATGGGCTCATTCTAAGGCGCGCCGACCGCGACGCAATCTTATGCGCATTTACGCACGATCTTTGCCAGAAACTGACATCGAGAAACCTTGCGATTTTCGGGATATAAGCGCATATTAGCTGTGCCAGTTCGCTGGCTATGGTGATAAACGCTTATCGGAATAAGCGACGCGGACCCGGGGGCAGTGCCCGGCACCTCCACCAAGTTTCTCTTGACCACCCCAAAGTTCGGCAGGGGCAAGTTGATGGGGGTGAAACAGGATCGACGCGCGTAGTAAAGGTTAAGTTTTTACCCGGCATGGTTCCGCCGATACCGGGCCATTTTCACAAGTGCCAATGATAACAACGCACTTGCGGTCGCGGCTTAATACGCCATAACGACCACGGGGTTCGGGGGGCACCTGGCAACAGAAGCCCCCCACTTTATTTCAGCCCAATAAAGCCCAGCCACGACGTCCACAGGATCGCCCGGACGGGAATAAGAGATCAGTGCCTTTCGCCCTTTTACCAAGGCCCGAGAGCGTCTAAAGTGCCCCCATGATGATAGACGACGACGATTTACTCCGTTACGACATTTGGATCGAAGAGGCGCTTCGCGGCGTCATCCACCGCTCGCTGTTGGCGATTGAAGCCACCGGCCTGCCGGGCGATCACCATTTCTATATAACTTTCCGCACCGATCATCCCGATGTGCACATCGCAGACTGGTTGTGCGCGGAATACCCCGAAGAAATGACCATCGTGTTGCAGCATCAGTACGAAGACCTCAGCATCGGCCCGGACGGCTTTAATGTCCGACTGCGTTTTGCCGGTCGACCGGAATTGCTGGAAATCCCTTACGAAGCGATCACATCGTTTGCCGATCCGTCGGTCAGCTTCGGTCTGCAGTTGAAGTCCGTCGATCTTGACGACGACGATGAAGATATGGACGGCGAGATGACGCCCGAAGAATTGGGCATTCATCCCGGCACACGGCTGAACGACAGTTCGCTGAACCCCGAAGGTGACGACGACGGCGACGACAAAAAGACCGGCGAAGTCATCGCGCTGGACGCCTTCCGCAAAAAGTAAAACTCCGCCAACCACGCGGTTCCATCCGGCGCCGCGGCAGCAGCCACGGGTACAAGCCATGAGCGATTACGTGCACCACACCATGTTTCCGCTGGGGCCCGACGAGACCCCATATCGCAAACTCACCGACGACTACGTCAGCGTTGAAAAGTTCGGCGATGACGAAATCATCAAGGTCGATCCAAAAGCACTGACGCTGTTGGCGTTTGAAGCTTTCAAAGATGTCTCGCACCTGCTGCGGCCAGGGCATCTGCAACAACTGCGCAATATTTTGGATGATCCGGAATCGTCGGATAACGACCGCTTCGTCGCGTTTGATCTGCTGAAGAACGCCAACATCGCGGCCGGCGGCATTTTGCCGATGTGCCAAGACACCGGCACCGCGATCGTCATGGGTAAAAAAGGCCAACGCGTCTGGACCGGCAGCGGCGACGAAGCGGCGCTGTCCGAAGGCGTGATGAAAACCTATCTTGAGACCAACCTGCGCTATTCGCAGGTCTCGCCCACCGATATGTTTGCCGAGGTCAACACCGGCAACAATCTACCGGCCCAAATCGATCTGTATGCCGACGAAGGCGACGCGTATAAATTCCAGTTCATCGCCAAGGGCGGCGGGTCCGCGAACAAAACGTTCCTGTATCAAGAAACCAAGGCGCTGCTGAACGAAGCCCGCCTGATGGATTTTCTCGACGAGAAAATTCGTACCCTCGGCACTGCGGCCTGTCCGCCCTATCACCTTGCCATCGTCATCGGCGGCACGTCGGCGGAAGCGACGCTGAAAACCGTCAAGATGGCGTCGACGCACTATTACGATGCCTTGCCGACGCACGGCGGCACCCATGGCCAGGCATACCGCGACCTGGAATGGGAGCAGCGTATCCTCAAGATGACCCAACAAATGGGTATCGGCGCCCAGTTCGGCGGCAAATACTTCTGCCACGATGTGCGCGTCATCCGCCTGCCCCGCCACGGCGCAAGCTGCCCGGTCGGCATCGGTGTGTCGTGCTCCGCAGACCGTCAGATCAAAGGCAAGATCACGCGCGACGGCGTGTTCTTGGAACAGCTTGAAGCGAACCCGGCCAAATACCTGCCGGACATCGCCGCTGACGCGCTGGGCGGCGAGGTGGTCGACATCGACCTCACCAAACCGATGGCCGACGTTTTGGCAGAATTGACCAAACACCCAATTAAAACCCGCTTGTCGCTGACCGGCACGCTGATCGTCGCCCGCGACATCGCGCACGCCAAACTGAAAGAGCGTTTGGACGCCGGCGAAGGCCTGCCGCAATATTTCAAAGACCACCCGGTGTATTACGCTGGCCCGGCAAAAACCCCCGAAGGTTATGCCTCCGGCTCGTTTGGTCCGACCACGGCGGGGCGCATGGACAGCTATGTCGAGCAGTTCCAAGCTGCCGGCGGATCTATGGTGATGCTGGCTAAGGGCAACCGATCGAAGGCCGTCACCGACGCCTGTAAGGCGCACGGCGGCTTTTATCTTGGCTCCATCGGTGGCCCGGCGGCGCGCTTGGCGCAGGACTGCATCACCAAGGTCGAAGTGGTCGAATATGAAGAACTCGGCATGGAAGCGATCTGGAAAATCGAGATCGAAAACTTCCCGGCTTTCATCGTCGTCGACGACAAAGGCAACGACTTCTTCGCCGAGTTTAAGCGGCAGATGTAGGCGTAACTTTACGCCGTCATTTCCGCGCAGGCGGGAATCCATCGGCGGCTCCTCATTGTGTTGGATTCCCGCATTCGCGGGAATGACGAAAAAGGCCTAAGTATCGCATGACAAAAACACGCACCGAATCCGACAGCATCGGCGACATCGACGTGCCCGCCGACAAGTACTGGGGCGCGCAGACGCAGCGCTCTAAACAGAACTTTCCGATTGGCGATCAGCGGGAATTGATGCCGATTGAGCTGATCCGCGCATTCGGCATTCAAAAAGAAGCGGCGGCGCGGGCGAATATGGCGCTGGGCGTATTGGACGAAAAGCTCAGCACCGCGATTGCATCGGCGGCAAGCGAAGTTTCTGACGGCACGCTGGATGATCATTTTCCGTTGGTGATCTGGCAAACCGGATCCGGCACCCAGACCAACATGAACTTGAACGAAGTGATCGCCAACCGCGCCATCGAAATGCTCGGCGGCGAGATCGGCTCGAAATCACCGGTGCATCCGAACGACCATGTTAACCGCTCGCAATCGTCCAACGACAGTTTTCCAACCGCGATGCATATTGCCCTGGCACTGGAAATCACCACCCGATTGATGCCGGCGTTGGACGGCTTTCTGGAAAGCCTGGAAGCCAAGGCAGACGCATTTAAAGACAAAATCAAAATCGGGCGTACCCATTTGCAGGACGCAACGCCGATGACGCTGGGCCAGGAATTTTCCGGCTACGCGCACATGACGTCGGAAAATATCGAGCGACTGAAAAAATCCCTGAACCAAATTTACGAACTCGCCCAAGGCGGCACGGCGGTGGGCAACGGGCTCAATGCGCCGGATGGTTTCGATACCTTGTTCGCCGAAGAAGTCGCGACCATCACCGGGTTGCCGTTCCGCACATGCCCGAACAAGTTTTATGCGCTGGCATCCGAAGATGCGCTGGTCAATTTGTCGGGCAAGCTGAATACCATCGCGGTGAGCGTGATGAAAATCGCCAACGATATTCGTCTGCTCGGCTCGGGCCCGCGCTCAGGCTTGGGCGAGTTGATCCTGCCCGCGAACGAGCCCGGCTCGTCGATTATGCCGGGCAAGGTCAACCCGACCCAGGCCGAAGCCCTCACCCAAGTTGCAGCGCAGGTGATGGGCCATCACACCACGGTATCCGTCGCGGCGTCGCACGGGCATTTGGAATTGAACGTGTTTAAGCCGGTGATCGTGGCGGCGTGTCTGCGCGGCGTGCGGTTGTTGGCCGATGCGGTGCAGAGCTTCAAGGAACGTTGCGTCGATGGCATCGAAGCCGACGACGCACGGCTGAGCGAACTTACCGGGCGCTCACTGATGCTGGTCACCGCGTTGGTCCCGGAAATCGGCTACGACAAAGCCGCCAGCATCGCCAAAAAAGCGCATGCCGACGGCAGCACCTTGAAAGAAGCCGCTTTGGCGCTGGGCTATTTGGACGAAGCCACATTCGATAAATTGGTCCGCCCGGAAAACATGATTGGAACGTCGTCATGAGCAACGTCACCATCGTTACCGGCGCCTCCCGCGGGATCGGGGCCGCGACGGCAAAACTATTGGCATCCGAAGGCCATGCGGTCGGCGTCAATTATGTCTCGAACAAAAACGCTGCCGACGCGGTGGTGGCTGAGATCACGGCTGCCGGCGGTCGCGCAATCGCCGTCCAAGCCGACACCGCCGATGAAGCCGCCGTGGTCGCGATGTTCGAAACCGTCGAGACGCAGCTTGGCCCGATCACCGGGCTGGTCAACAACGCCGGCATCAATGGCCGGCGGTCGCGGGTCGACGAACTCGGCGCCGACGAAATCCGACGGCTGCTCGACATCAACGTGACCGGCTGCATCGTCTGTGCACGTGAAGCCGTGAAGCGTATGTCGACCAAGCACGGCGGCCAGGGCGGCGCCATCGTCAACGTTTCCAGTGGGTCTGCAAACCTGGGCAATCCCGGTATCGGCGTGCTGTATGCGGTCTCCAAAGGGGCGCTGAATTCGCTCACCATCGGGCTCGCGCAGGAAGTCGCCGCCGAGGGGATTCGGGTTAACACCGTTGCGCCGGGCATGACCAACACCGATATGCCGGGCGCGGACCGGATCAAAGCGCAGGCGGAAAAAATCCCCATGGGCCGCGTCGCTGAGCCCGCTGAGATCGCCGAGGCGATTGCGTTTTTACTGTCAGACAAAGCCAGCTACGTCGCCGGCGCCAACATCCGCATCGGCGGTGGGCGGCTTTAAGTAATGCCGACGTTGCTCATTGATGGGCCAAAATCGGCGGCCCTCACCCTAGCCCTCGCGCATGGCGCAGGTGCGCCGATGGACTCGGATTGGATGAACGCGGTCGCCGGTGCGATTGCCGACACCGGCGTGCGGGTCGTGCGGTTTGAATTCCCGTACATGAACGAGCGGCGGGAGACCGGCAAAAAACGTCCGCCCAACCCAGAACGCGTGTTGTTGGAAACCTGGCGGGACGTGATCACCGAACTCGGCGCCCACACTTTGGTGATCGGCGGCAAATCCATGGGCGGGCGCATGGCCAGCTTGGTGGCCGACGAAATGAAGGTGCGCGGTCTGGTCTGTATGGGCTATCCGTTTCATCCGCCTGGACGCCCGGAAAAACTACGGACCGCGCATCTGGCAGACCTGAAAACGCCAACGCTGATTTGCCAAGGTGAGCGCGACACGTTCGGCACCAAAGAAGAAGTGCCTGGTTTCACCTTGTCGCCCGCGATCAAAATGCATTGGGCGCCTGACGGCGACCATGGCCTAAAGCCCCGCAAGAAATCCGGGTTCACGGAAGCACAGAATATCGAAGGCGCAGTGGCTGCGATCTCGGCATTTTTGGAATCGCTGTAGCGCATCATATCCCACGTATTGGCAGCGGCGGATCACTGCCATAAGATTGTGTCATGCAACTTGATCACATCAATATCGTCACACCCGACGTTACCGGCACCACCGATTTTCTGGTCGATGTCCTTGGCCTGCATGTCGGGTTTCGACCCGACTTTCCGTTTCCGGGCGCGTGGTTGTATGGCAACGACGATCAGCCGGCCATCGTGCATTTGGTCGAGGGTGATATCGGTGGCGGACCCACCGGGGCGCTTGATCATGTCGCATTTCGGGGCGAAGACATGACGACGTTGATTGATAAACTTGCGGCGCGCGGCATCGACCAAAACAGCCGCCAGATTCCCGGGACAGGCGATCACCAAGTATTTTTCATGGCGCCGTTCGGCCTAAAGATCGAAGTTAATTTCACTCAGACCAAGGCATGAACGCAGGCTCATCCCGGCTTCGCAAACGCTCCGTCAGCATCGCCGGGCATGCCACCAGCGTTTCGATGGAAGATGCGTTTTGGGTGCGCCTAACGGCGATTGCCAAAGCGCGCGGCGTCAGCGTCAGCCGCCTGATCCGCGATGTCGATGCGACCCGCGAAGGCAATCTATCGAGTGCGCTCCGCGTGTTCGTTTTGGAAAACGCTGCGCCGAACTGAGCCCTATTTAAACAATTTATTGAGCAGTTGCTGGGTCGGATCGACCTGCTGCTGTTGCGGCGGCGGTGCGCTTTGTACCGGCGGGGCAGTATCGCCGCTATTGGGTGCGGGCGCGGGCGCCTTTTGTCCGCCGCCGAGCAACCCTTGCAACAGACCACCGACACCCGGAATCTTCTTTTCCAACTTATCGAGGCCCGGCACCTTGATGCCACTGCCGCCTTGGCTCGCAGCGCCGCTGAATGCCTTTATCTTTACGTCGGGTTTATCGATATCACCGGTCACCTGAAACGGTACCGTGCTTGGAATGCGGACAAGATTTGTCAGCAAGCTGCCGATCAAGCCCTGGTCCATCGACAACTCGCCGCCGACGTTCATGCTCCAAAGCGGCAGATTGACCGTACCCTTGATGTCGCCCTTATACAGATTCGAGATAATTTTTGTGTCGCTTGTGGTCAGCGTGCCGTTGTCGATGGCGAACGTGCTGGTGACGTCGGTCTCGCCGATCTTGGTGTTGGCGCCGGCGCCGATCAACGACCCCAAGCTGCTGTTCAGCAGTTCAAAGACTTCCAGCAGCGGCCCCAAGGCAAGGCCGATCACCGGCATATCGCCCAACGACGACTGCCCCTTGATCCCACGAATTTCAATGGCGCCCTTGCCGCCCAAGGCACTCACCCATTGTGCGGGGGACGCGCCGACGCTGGCGACCTCAATTTTTGATGTCAGCGTCCCGGTGGTGCCGGAAATTCCCGCCGCTTTCGACGCCTGGCCAACGTTCATTTTATCCACTGCAACGACCCCGGCCAACGAAGCCTTATCGGTGCGCGCGTCGATCACCGCACTCGACATCACGTTGCCGTCAAAGGCGACACCTGAAAACTCGCCGACCTTTAAAAGACCATCGCTAAGGGTCGCGAAAAGTTTCGCATTTTTCAGCACGTATTCATGATAAGTAACTTCGGGTGCGGTCAACGTCAGGTCAGCGTCCAAAGATTTCATGGCGCTTAGGTCAAGCGGTACGGTGGACCAACGCTCGGACACAGTGGCAATTAAATGGCGGAGTGAATCCGCGCCGCCGCCATTCGGCACCCAATAACGGGCGGGTTGTATTCGGGCCGGCGATGCGGGCCAAAGTTCAGCGGTTTTTTTCTTCGGCAAAAATGGATCGACGACAAACTTGCCCGCATCCAACGTCGCCGTCAGCGACGGCCGGACGCCGTCTAGGTCGACTCGCCCATTACCGATAATTTTTGCCTGTCCGACAGCCGCAACCAAATCCGAAAACGCGATCCGGCTGGCATTACCTTTCAACATGCTGGCGATATTGACACCGCCGATTTTACCAGACGGGTCATACCCAGTATCCAAGCGCCGCATCAACGCAGCGAAATCGTCATGACGCAACCGCAAGCCGATATCAAACATATCGACCGTATCGAATGGGCGCACGGTGCCGTCTGTGATCAGGGTCGCATCAAACCCGGTTATAGTTGAAACCAATGACGGCGCGCTCAGCGGGCCGTTCAAATCAGCCGCCAACGTCGGCTTACCGATACTTTTATTGCTATACGGCAGGTCGACCCCGAAGCGCTTGGCCAGCCCGTTCGGATCCCCGACTTCAGCACGCAGGGCAAATGCCTTGGCCACGGGCACGCCGCTACCCAAGCCATTCAGCATGCCGGTTACCCGTGCGGATACAGACAACGCATTTCCAAGTGCGAAATTTCGGATCGTCAAATCTCCATCGAGAAGACCAATATCGGCGTCAATTTTCTCAAACGGGATCTCATTGACTGTCAAAGACCCAATCTTGGCACGTACGTTGGCGTTAACGCCGGCAAGCGCGCGCAAGGGCTCGAATGGTGATGTCGGCGTCGGAGCCGACACCGCTTCGGTTGTGGTCCCTTGGTCTTCAGTTTGTTCTGTCGTCTGCGTTGGCTTTTTTGCAGGTGCCTTCGCTGCCTGCTTTGGCGACGCATCCGCCAAATAGGCATCAAGATTTAGTCGATCCACGTTGATCGTTGCACCAATGCCTAAAACATCCCCCGGCACCAAGGTTGCCGCGCCGGTGATATTGGTCTCATCAAATGACAGATTGAGCTTACTGATTGAAATTTGTTGTGGTGTGCCACTGAACCCAATGGCAAGCGATGCCGCCCCTGGCTTACCAGCCTTCAATGCATCTGTGTCTGACTTCAACCAAGCCATCAATGTGCGAGGTTGTTTGATCTTTGCTTCGAATTGCCCGTCGAATGACGGCTTGCCGTCTTTCGCGACAAGGAAGCCGAACAGCGCTAATTCACCCGTGCCCGGCGTTTGCAGCGAAAACTGACTGACCGTCATCTCGCCATTCGCCAATTCAGCATTCAAGACAACGTTCCGCACCGCATCGCCGCTCAGCGCAATTTCACCGACCCTAATTGACGCCGAAACGTTCAGATCCTGTGGCAATGAAAACGCAGCGGCCTGGGCAACGTCTTTTACGACTTCAGATGGCGTCTCCGCTGATGATGCTTTGGGTTTTTTCGGCGCATCCGACGTATTTGCCGGCACCATCCAGGAATTAATGTCTATCTGATCAATATTGACGTTCGCCTTTAGGGTCGGCGTGCCCTTAAAGCTGCCCGAAATCGTACCTTTGCCCTCGGCACCGCCGATGCCGATATCAAAATCTTCAAGACTCAGGGATGTTTGCGACGCATCCAAAACACCTTTGATGGAAAACGGTTGATGCAGCGGCTTGGGCAGCGGCATCCCCTTGGCAAACGCATCCGCGACGCGGCTGATATCTTCGCTCAGGACGTTCAAGTCACCGCGGAAACGGGGCGTATCGTCAAGACCGAGCACAGTACCCGACAGTTGAATATTCGCACTGTCACCGCCAACCGTCAGACCGAGATTGAGTGGCAGCGTCCGGCCTTCGACAATCGCGCCGATGTCCGCATTGATGCCGAGGCGTATCCCGTTGTAAAGCAGGCTCCCTCGCGCGCGGAATGGCCCTTCGGTCAACGAGGCGGCAGCGATGTTCAGATTGATGCCGCTGACGGTCTGCCGCGAACCCGTACCTGCGTCTTCAAAAATCACCTGGCCGCCGACAATATCAAAGTCTTCCAACGAAATCGCCGAACCTTCGCTTTTGCCTCTGGGTGGCGCGACCGATGCTGCCGTTTCATCACCTGGCAAAGCGCCTGCATCGGGTTGCGCAATGGTCCAGGAATTACGACCGTCGGCGAGCACTTCCAAGTTTATCTCTGGTTCAATCAATCGCACGTTTTCAATTCGCACGTGCCCACCCAAAAGCGGCGCCAAAGCAATTCGCACTTCGACGAAGCGCAGTGTCGCCAAGTCCGGCGACTGTGCGCCGTCGATGCTGCTGATCGAAACTTTCTCAGCGGTCAGAGTCGGGGCAGGAAATATTTGTGCGTTGATATCACCGGCGATCACCAAGTCTCGCCCGGTCAATGCCCGGACTTTCGCAGCAATTTCAGGTTTGTAGCTGTTCCAATCGATAACGCTGGGGGCCACCAGTACGGCGCCGACGAGCACCACGACCAAGCCGACGAGCGCCCAAACAACCTTTTTCAACACGCATTCTCCATCCCAATGGGGTTTTCATCAGTCATCTCGTGGCCAGCACCCCTTGCGGTATCCACCGTCTAAATGGGCGGACTTCGCATTTCGCAGCGAGATCGTATCACGACAATAAACGGCCCGTCGCAGCCATAGAATACAAATTCAGATATAGCGATCAACGATGTCTTTTATAAGACGACGATTGCCCGGAAATCATTAACGTTGGTAAATGTTGGCCCCGTCACCAGCAATTCACCAATATTCTCGAATAAGGTATACGCGTCGTTGGTGGCAAGCGCATCCACCACACTTAGGCCACTGTTTTCAGCGGCGATCAAGGTATCTGGGCCGATGAACGCACCTGCATTGTCTTCACTGCCGTCAACGCCATCGGTGTCACACGCAACCGCATGAATGCCGGCGGCGCCGTTCAACGCCAACGCGATGCCTAAAAGATATTCCGTGTTCCGGCCACCACGCCCATTGCCGGTCATGGTCACCGTGGTCTCGCCACCCGATAAAATCACGCAAGGGGCCTTCGCTGGGCCGGTACCGGCTTTGCATTGAAGCGCCAGCGCCGCGTGCTCTGCGCCAAGATCACGTGCCTCCCCCTCAAGTTGATCGCCCAAATCAACCACCGTATAGCCGGCGGCTTTCGCCACGGCTGCCGCCGCCGTGATGCTTTTGTCAGGTTTGGCGGCAAATACCAGATCGGTTTTATCAAATACCTTGTCTCCCGGCTTCGGCGTTTCGTCTGCGGCCACATCCAAATGCCGTCGCACGCTTTCCGGTAGATCAAGATTATACTTTTCGACAACGGCGTGCGCATCGGCAAATGTCGTCGGGTCGGGAACCGTCGGGCCGGATGCGATCACCGCCGGATCATCGCCTGGTACATCCGATATCAAAACGGTGAGCAAGCGCGCCGGATACGCCGCTTCCGCAAGCCGCCCTCCCTTGATCGCCGATATATGTTTACGCAGCGTATTCATCTCGCCGATATCAGCGCCAGAGCGCAGCAACTGGCGGTTTACCTCTTGTTTGTCGGCAAACGAAATGCCCTCAGCCGGTGCGGTCAACAACGCCGAGCCACCGCCCGAAATCAACGCGATCACCAAATCTTCTTCCCCCGCCACCTTTGCGGCTTCGAGAATTTTCTGCGCCGCGATCCGTCCGGCTTCATCAGGCACGGGATGGGCGGCTGCCACGATCTCGATACGGTCACACGGAACTTCGTAGCCGTATCGGGTCACGACGACGCCGGAAAGCTCAGTATCGGACCAAGCAAACTCGAGTGCCCGCGCCATCGCCGCCGACGCTTTACCAGCACCGATAACGATCGCACGTTCCGGGGCATCCGGCAGAACCGCCGGCACGCGGACGTTCGGGTCGGCGGCTTCGATGGCGGCTTCGGCCAATGCGCGCAAAAATGCTTTTGTGGAATCCGTCATTTATTCAGCCTTACACTCGGACGATCTTGCCCGGGTTCATGATGTTGTTGGGATCGAGCGCACGTTTTAAGTCGCGCATCACCGAGATCGCTTCACCATGCTCAGCCTCAAGAAAGCCCATCTTGCCATAGCCGACACCGTGTTCACCGGTACAGGTACCGTCCATCGCCAAGGCGCGCATCACCATACGTTCGTTCAAGGCTTCGGCACGGGCCATTTCGTCGGCGTCGTCCGGATCGACGACGATCACCAGATGAAAATTGCCATCGCCGACGTGACCGACGATCGGCGCGATCAAACCGCTTTCAGCGATGTCCGCTTGGGTTTCGAGGATGCACTCGGCCAACTTGGAAATCGGCACGCAAACATCCGTTGCAATTCCTTTGCCGCCGGGCCGCAGCGCAATGCCCGCATAGTATGCATCATGCCGCGCCTGCCAAAGCTTGGTGCGGTCTTCCGCCTTCGTGGCCCATTTGAAGTCATCGCCGCCAAACTCGCCGGCGATGCCCTTGACCTGATCGACCTGTTCAAAAACACCGGCTTCGGAGCCGTGGAATTCAAAAAACAGCGTCGGTTGCAGGGCATAATCGAGATCCGAATATTTATTGCAGGCGTCCATTTGCAACGCGTCCAACAGCTCGATCCGCGCCACCGGAATCCCGGACTGAATCGTCATGATCACCGTGTTGACCGCGCTTTCCATATCTGGGAACGCACAGACGGCGGCCGACGTCGCTTCGGGGATCCCGTACAAGCGTACCGTGACCTCGGTGATCAGGCCGAGCGTGCCTTCGGAGCCGACGAACAGCCGCGTCAAATCGTAACCGGCGCTGGATTTCTTGGAGCGTCTGGCAGTCCGGATAATCCGCCCGTCCGCCATCACGACTTCAAGCGACAAGACGTTTTCGCGCATCGTGCCGTAGCGCACCGCATTGGTGCCCGATGCCCGCGTCGCCGCCATGCCGCCCAGCGACGCATCCGCGCCCGGGTCAATCGGAAAGAACAAGCCGGTATCGCGCAGGTGCGTGTTCAGTTGTTTGCGGGTTACACCCGGCTGCACGCGACAATCCAAATCTTCGGCATTCACAGCCAAAATCTGATTCATTTCCGACATATCAACGCAGACACCGCCCTGAAGCGCTGCCACGTGGCCTTCCAGCGACGTGCCGGTGCCGAACGGGATGATCGGCACACCGCGTGCCGCACATGCCGTTACGACGCGGCTCACTTCGTCAGTTGCGTGGGCGAACACCACCGCATCCGGCGGCATACTGGGATGAAAGGATTCATCGCGGCCATGGCGGTCCAAAATCGCCGCCGTCGTGGTCACCCGCTCGCCGACGATTTGGCGGAGCACGGCGAGCAATTCGTCATCAAAAGCCGATGCGACTTGTGCGGTCATTTGAGCCACCTAAACTTATTCGACAAAAAGGCCCATCAATGTAAAACGCCCGGCCTGTTTCCGCAAAGGGAACAGTGAACCGGGCGTCTTTGGCCGGTATGGGCGCCAAGCTTTGGGGGTTAAACCACCGTCACCTGGGCTAAACTGTCCGCCGCCGCATAGCGCGCTTCAGCGGCTTCGATGATATCCAGCAGCATTTCGCTGTACGTCATGCCGGCAAACCCTGCCATCAGGTTCATTTTACCGTCCCAGCACCAACCCGGGTTCGGGTTGACTTCGAGCAGCTTCATCTCGCCGTTTGCATCGGCGCGGAAGTCAAAGCGGGCATAGTCACGACATCCCAAACGTTCAAACAAACGCATCGAGCGGTCGACCAAATCACGCCGCGTGTTATCGGGCAGTAACGCTTCTTTATAGCCGATCTCTGTCCAGTACGGGCTGTCAGGCTGCCATTTGGATTCGTAAGACAAAATCTTCGGCAGATCCGCCGGCAGTTTTGAGTAGTCGACCATCAAAATCGGCAATGCATCCAGACGGATGCCTGGGTTGCCGATCAAGCCCACCGTGCACTCATCATCCGTCAGGTATTCCTGCACCAAGATCGCACGTTCGGGCATGGTTTCGCGAAGCTTCCCGACGTAGCGCAACGCTTCTTCGGGCGTGTGCACGACGGCATCTTGCGTGATACCGATGGAACTATCCCCAGTCGCAGGTTTGATCATTGCCGGCAACACCGACGGGATCGTGGCGGTTCGGTCGTCCGGGTTAATATAGGTTTCAAGCGGGACTGGGATATCCATCGATTCCGCAATCGCGCGCACCAAGCCTTTGTCATAACACAGCCCCAAGCACGCCGGCCCGGCGCCGGTGTAACGCAAATCAAAGGCTTCCATAAACGCTGGCACGTGCAGTTCTTTGAAGGCATCGTTCATGAAACCTTCGTCGCACAAGTTCAGGCTGATCGCCGGGCGGTCACGGCGCAGGGTATCGAGTAGGGTCGCGTGTTCGTCCAAATACGTCACATCAAACGCACCGATTTCGACCAGTGCCGTCTTAAGGCGTTGCACGGTGTCCATGTCCTGATCGCTGAATACGCCACCGAGTTTGACCTCGTCCGGACGTCTCGGGTCACCCAGCAGCACGGTCAACGGACGCGGGCCACTGCGTTGTTTAACGCTGACGCGTTCCGGGGCTTTCGCCGACAAAATCAGGCGTCGACCCATCATGCCGAGATCTTCTTTGTGGTCCGTCTCTGGCTGATAGGGCTCCTGAATAACGACGTTCTGGAACCCGGCACGTTCAAGCAGCACACGAATTTGGTCTCGGGTATACAGGCGTTCAGCATAGAACTGGTCAGCAACCACACCTTGATCGGCGTGGGTCACGACTTCACGCGACACCAGACGACGTCCGTCTTCGGACAACGTGCGTTCGCGGCAGACGAATTGATTTTTGTCGATCCATTCCCACGAACGGCGCTCGTAATGTTCTTTCAGCCACGCCCCGTCAGCGATGTCGAGATACAGCGTGCCACCGGATTTAAGCACCCGGATGACCGATTTCAGGACTTCCAGATCATCGGTGTCACGCTCAAAAAAGCCGAACGAGTTGCCCAGCATGGTGACACAATCAAAGCCGCCAACCTTGGCACGGAACTTTCTGGCATCACCTTCGTGAAAATCAATATTGAAGTTACCTTGCCGCGCACGGCGTCGCGCAAGACGCACCAAATAGCGCGAACGATCAACGCCACTCAGCGCCGAATAGCCACGGCTTGCGAGTTCGATCAAATGCCGACCTTGGCCGCAGCATAAATCCAAAATTCGGGCATCACGGGCCAACGGCACAGCGCGCAAAAAGGCGTCTACCTCGTGGGCTGTAATCTCTTTATTTTCGACCACGTCACCGTCGGTCTGCAGGTACATGGCGTTGAAAAGCGTGCGCCACCATTCACCCGGCAGGTGGCGTTCAAGATCGCTGAGGGGACCCAACGTGCCTGGCCGTCTTTTAGACTCACTTGTAGGGATCGAGTTACCGGGCTTGCCGGTGTCACCGTTTTTTTCGGACATGACATTTTTTCCTGACGAATGGGGTATCCGACCTTTCTTAGGTCGGCTGCCGATCGTCCCGTATGTCATGCAGGCGAATTATTCACCGCACGGCATCTGCGCCTTATCGGAGCGCAAGTTTTTTGCGCTTTTTTAAAGATTTCGACAAGTAAAAAAAATCGCATGACTGAGACACGACCCCTGCAACATATGCATGGCGCCGCTACGTCTTTTTCGCCTCGATGGCGTCGCGCAAGGCTTGCATCCGCGCGTCCAAACCGGGCATGCCCGGATAGAGTTCCTTCACCTGAATCAACACATCCAACGCCGCTTCGACGTTACCGAGTCGTTCTTGGATCATGGCGAGGCCCGAAAGCGCGCCAAAATGGCGGGGCTCTAAGGCGACCGTTTCGCGGATATCACGGACCGAGGCATCCAGGTCACCCAAATAAAATGCCACCGTCGCGCGCTTATTCCAGCCTTCGGCAAAATCCGGCGCAACCTTGATCACTTCATCGAATTTTTCCCGTGCACCTTCGAGGTCGTGTTGGTTCATACGGATGATGCCCTGCGCAAACGGGATCGACGCCAAACGATTGTCGGGCAGACCCCAGATTTGCCAGATTTCACGCTCAACTTCGGCGGCACGTGATGAATCCAAGATGGTTTGAAGTTCGGCGAACAAGCCGTCCAAGCGCGGGCTATTTTGATCGGCGCGAACGGCCCCCGCTGCGGCAAAACTTACCGCAAAGACCAACACAGTTGCTTGCGCATATGAACGCCAAATACTCATCATTTTCATATGGTGCGAAGACGCGCACCGACAAGAGCCTTTGTCATGTCGCCAATGCTTATGAGGCGGTAACAGCAACGTCACCCAGATCAGCATCCATCCGGCCCGAGCAACTGACTTTGCCGGAGTCCTTCATGGGATCGGGCGGTAACACGCTGACCTCAAACTTGACCGCGTTCAAAAGACCTTCTTGCATATTTTTGGGACGTCCATAGTTGCCGGGCCCTTCATGCATGAATAGCGATTCCAGATACCATCCGACCGACCGAGACCCGCCCGGCGCCTTATCGGCGATACGGCGCATCACGCGGGCGAAGATATCCAAGCACGTGCGCTCGCTCGGTTTGGCAAACGGCTCGCGCACCGCCACGTAGGCGTAGATCGTGCTTTCACGCCATTCATAATAGGTGCCGACCTTGGGGGGACGATTGGTATAGCCGATGTCCATCAACTCGTTTGATGCCATGGTGAGGTCATCGCGGAGCCGCATCATCCCGAGGTCCATTAACGTCACGGGTTCGGCGGATAACCAGTTTAAAGTGCGGGCCGCCGGGTCTTCGGCAGCCGCAGGGATCGAAGCCGTTACGAACGGCAAGATCATGGCGAGGGTCGCAGCGGTCTTTATGAAGGCACGCATATGATCGCTCCCATCACATTTCAATTGCTGTGATGGTACCACGATCATACGCACTCAGTGCATATTTTTTACGCGTCCGATATTTTGCGGCATCGGTCCACCGGTCGCCCAGTCCAAAAGCTCGACCGTGTGCACCACCGGCGGCGCACCTTCACCCTTGAGATGTTCGGTGATTTGCGTGAGGCACCCGATGTTACCGGTCGCCACCATGTCGACGCCAAGGCGTTGGATATTGCCGGCCTTACGTGCGCCGAGTTCTGCCGCCCATTCAGGCTGCATAATGTTGTAAGTACCGGCCGAACCGCAACACAGGTGCGATTCTGCGGGCTGATGCACCTCGAACCCGGCGGCTTGCAGCAAATTCACGGGCGCGGTCTTGATCTGCTGACCGTGCTGCATCGAGCACGCGGAATGGTATGCCAACACCGGGCGCGGACCCTCGACGACACCGCTTAGGCCGAGACCTTCAAGGATTTCGGTCACGTCGCGGGTCTTGCCGGAAATCGTCGCCGCACGCGCCGCCCATGCATCATCGTTGCGCAGCATCCAGCCATAATCTTTCACTGTCGTGCCGCACCCGGACGCGTTGATGACGATGTCATCGATCTCGCCGTATTGCGATGCCGCCGCTTCCCATGCGGCGATGTTGCGCTTCGCCGCTTCATGGCCCTCGTGTTCGCGGCCCATATGATGCACCAACGCGCCGCAGCAACCTTGGTTCGCCGCCACCACGACTTCGCAGCCCTGACGGGTCAACAGGCGCACGGTGGCCTCGTTGATCGCCGGGCGCAGCACTTGCTGGGCGCAGCCGCTGAGGATCGCAACCCGCCGCTTCATGGCGCCTTCGGCTTTGAAAACTTGCGCGACGTCCATCGGACTCGGCCCCGGGATCGAACGTGGCGCCAGCTTCAACATCGCGCCCAGCCGCCCCGGCAACACGCCCGCCAGCGGCCGGCCCAGCTTGGCACCTAACAGGGCAAAGCGGAACAGTTTCGGGTTCGGCAGGACAATGGCCAAGACGTTGCGAAGCAAGCGATCAAACCACGGTCGGGTATAGGTCTTTTCGATAAACGTCCGCCCATGATCGACCAAGTGCATATAATCGACACTGGCCGGGCACGTGGTCATACACGATAGACACGACAGGCAACGGTCCAAGTGCTTGACCAGTTTCGGCGTCGCCGGCGCGCCGCTCTCAAAGGCCTGTTTCATCAAATAGATACGACCTCTGGGGCTATCGAGTTCGTCGCCTTTAAGCACATACGTCGGGCATGTGGCCGTGCAAAAGCCGCAATGCACGCACTTGCGCAAGATGTCGTTAGACGCAGCGATATCCGGGTCGTTGAGCTGAGCCAGTGTGAAATCGGTTTGCATATCGGCTCACTAAACTCCTTGGTACATACGTCCGGGATTAAGAATACCGTCCGGGTCGAATCCGATCTTAATGTTTTTCGTGACATCGGACTCGGGGCCCAGGCGCGGCTGAAAAACGGGTGTCTCTGCGCGCACGTCGACGGGTGCACGGATCAACGTCGCGTGCCCACCGGTTTTAGCGACGGCAGCCCGCACCTCGTCGGCATGCGCATCGCCGCCCGCCAGTGCCAACCAAATGGATCCCCCGCCCCAGTCATAAATCACCTCGCCCCGCAATTCTTCGAGCAGGCTCAGCGCAACCTTTGCACCCGACGCCGGCGGCACGGAAAGATGCCAGACAATCGGCAGATCATCCCTGCCGACGAATGCGCTAACATCCCTGATTTCTTGCCAGAACGTTTTTGAATTTGATGTGTGCAGTTCTTCGATCTGGCCGAATTCTTTAAGTGTTTCCGTCAATGCCTTGGCGCGGTGTTCAACAGATGGTGCCGGCCCTTCGACGCGCAGCGCGGTGACGCCGCCGCCGCTATTGCTGACGTAATCAACTGATGAGCGTGCGGCCACCGCCGCTGGCAAATGCGCTGCACCTGACACATCATGCGGACTACCGAGCGCACGTGACATCGCCGTCATTGCGCCGTGGTCATAAACACCATCAGTGCGCCAACAAATCAAAAGCGTGCGAATTTTTTCAGGGGCGGGCAGAACTTTGAGCGTCACTTCCGACATCACCGCCAGCGTCCCCAAGGAGCCCGCCAACAACTTTGAAAGATCAAAACCGCTGACATTCTTGACCACCGTACCACCGGATTTAAACGTCTCGCCGCGACCCGACACCGCATGGAAGCCGAGCACGTGATCACGGGCCGCACCTTCTTTGATGCGCCGCGGCCCGGCCAAATTGCAGGCAACAACGCCACCGATGGTACCGGCATTCGCGGCGCCACCCAAAAGCGGACCCAGATCAGGCGGTTCAAACGATAGCTGCTGACCGGCTTCGGCCAACGCCGCGTCGATGTCCGACATCGGCGTGCCGGCGAGCGCCGTCATATATAGCTCAGCCGGTTCGTAAATTTTGATCCCATACAGTGCCGAGAGATCAAGCGTGGCGGCGGTCTGCATCGGACGCCCATAAGCGCGCTTGGAGCCTCCGGCCAAGACCTCAAGCGGCTGCTTTTCGGCGACCGCCCATTGCACAGCCTGCAAAAGTTGCTCGGCATTTTCCGGCTTTAGCGTATCAGACATCGTGAACGGACCTTACCCTAAAACCTTGGAATGTCGGGGAACGGCAATTTGCCATGATGGATGTGCATTTTGCCGAGCTCGGCACAGCGATGCAGTTCAGGATAGACCTTGCCCGGGTTCAACAGATGCCCCGGGTCAAACGCGCATTTGACGCGCTGTTGTTGCTTCAGATCATCTTCCGTGAACATCGCGCCCATCAGGTCGCGTTTTTCAACACCGATCCCATGCTCGCCACTGAGCACGCCTCCGACCTCGACGCAGAGCATTAAGATGTCGCTACAAACCAACTCGGCGCGTTCAAGCTCACCCTCTTTGTTGGCATCGAACAAAATCAACGGATGCAGATTGCCGTCACCGGCGTGAAATACGTTGGCGACCCGGAGCCCGTGCTTTTCGGAAATCCCGGCCATACGTTCGAGGACTTCAGCGAGTTTCTTGCGCGGGATCGTGCCATCAACGCAGATGTAATCGGGGGATATCCGCCCAATCGCCGGAAACGCGTTCTTCCGCCCGGACCAAAATCGCACACGCTCTTCTTCGTTGGCGGCGGTCTTGACGGTGCTGGCATTGTTGCGTTCGGCAATCTCGCGGACGCGACCGACCAAGTAGTCGACCTCGGCGCTTGGGCCATCCAGTTCAATAATCATCAAGCCGTCAACATCGAGCGGATAGCCCGCATGCACAAAATCTTCGGTGGCGTGAACGGTGGCCTTATCCATCAACTCCATACCACCCGGAATAATGCCGGCGGCGATAATATCGGCGACGCAGTTACCGGCATCGACCATGGTCGGGAAGCCGATCAACAGTGCCTGCACGGTTTCGGGCTTGCGCAAAATGCGGACGGTGACTTCGGTGATGACACCCAACAGGCCTTCGGAGCCAGTGATCACGCCCATCAGATCAAGGCCGCCGGCGTCCAAATGCTTGCCGCCGAAACGGATGATGTCGCCGTTCATCAGCACCATTTCAACGCCCAAGATATTGTTCGTGGTCAGCCCGTATTTCAGGCAATGCACGCCGCCGGAATTCTCCGCCACGTTACCGCCGATGGAACACGCGATCTGCGAGGATGGGTCCGGCGCGTAATAAAAATTATCGGCCTCGACGGCTTGCGAGATCGCTAAATTCGTGACGCCGGGTTGGGTCACGACACAGCGGTTGTCGAAATCGATATCGAGGATTTTCTTAAACTTGGAAAGCCCGAGCGTGATCCCGTCGGCCAACGGCATGGCGCCGCCAGAAAGTCCGGTACCGGCCCCGCGTGGCACAATTTTGACGTTATTTTTGTGGCAGTATTTGAGCACAGCTGAGACTTGCTCAGTGGTCTCTGGCAGCACCACGATCAACGGCAGTTGCTTATAGGCCATCAAGCCGTCGCAATCGAAGGCGCGAAGCTCTTCGGCGCCGTCGATCACCCCTTCACCAGGGACGATATCGCGCAGCGCATCTGCCAGTTCCTGGCGACGGGCAATGACTGTCTCGTCCGGTTTCGGCATCAACATGCGGAGGCTCCCTTAAATGCGTAATTTTTTATCATCATTTTCAGGTGAGTGTGTCACATTCAGCAACATACGTCACCCGTTTGAAGGTCTAGGATGCAGGTTGTGCGGCGGTTTGCACCGGCTCTTCACGGATCGGCCAATGCAGCAGCGCTGCGATTATCCCAAGTGCCACACCGGCCCACCAGACCGGCAGATAGGACCCGGTCGTGTCGTAAAAGTAACCACCCATCCAAACGCCCATGAAACTGCCGACTTGATGGCTGAAAAACACAACGCCAAACAACGTCCCCATGTAGCGTGGGCCGAACATGTGCGCCACCAACCCGGACGTGAGGGGAATCGTTGAAAGCCAAAGCAAGCCAAGGGCACTGGAAAACACCATCACGCTGACTTCGGAAACAGGCGCTAAGATAAAATAGAGGAGGCTCAAAGAGCGCAGCACATATAGTCCCGACAGCAAACTTTTTTTGCGATAACGGTCGCCAAGCATACCGGCCCCAAAACTGCCGACCACATTAAACGCGCCGATCAGCGCCAAAGACCAAGCCCCCCACTCTGCCGCCATGCCCATGTCGGTCAGGTACGCCGGCAGGTGGATGCTGATAAACGCCAAGTGGAAGCCACAAACGAAAAACCCCAACGTCAAAAGCCAATAGCCGCGATGGCCAGAGGCTTCGCGCAACGCTGCCGTCAGGCCCAAATCCCGCCGCACGGCATTCTCAGCAGCGCTTTGCATGTTGGGCTTACCTGCCAACGGGATACCGCAGGCGACAATGACGACTGCACTTGTCGCCAAGATCAACAACGCGGGCAGCCAGTCGATCCCCGCCGTCATCAGGGCTTGCGCACCCGGCACCACGGTAAATTGCCCGGTCGCGCCGGCGGCGGTGACGACGCCAAGCCCGAAGGTTCGGCGATTGGCGGGGAGTGCACGTGCGACGGCACCCAACACCACCGCCAAGCCGCCCCCGGCCTGGGCCATGCCAATCATCACGCCTGCGGTCAGATTGAGGGTCAGCGGATCGGTTGCATAGGCCATCATCACAAGACCGGCACCGTACAAAATGCCGCCAAAAGCGACAATGCGACCAGCGCCCCATTTTTCCGCAATTGCGCTCGCGAAAGGTTGCGTCGCGCCCCACATCAAGTTTTGCACCGCCATCGCAAAGGCAAACACTTCGCGCCCCCAACCCAAATCCGCGCTCATCGGCTTTAAGAATAATCCGAAGCTCGCACGCAGCCCGAACACCAAAAGCACAACGATAGCGCCGGCGGCCAAAACGACCATCGGCGTCCGCCAAGGCGCCTTCGTGGCACCGTCGACGATCGGCGTATTTGTTGGGGCATTCATATTGGGTATCCTCCGAACCGGCGCTTTCGCACCTTATGTTCGGAGATTAATAGAACCGGACACGCGCAACAATGAGACTTCGAAACGAAGTTGTCGTGATAACAATTCCGCAATACCGGAACCCTGCGCAAGACAAGACGCACGCAGAGCGCCATGGGTCCAGACAAACGAAAACCGCGCCCATGTCACCATGGGCGCGGCCGATGGTCGGTTACTTCGCTAAATCAGCCCTGACGAGCTTTAAAGCGTGGATTGCGTTTGTTGATGACGTAGACCCGGCCGCGACGGCGCACAATACGGCAGCCTTTCTCGCGCAGCTTGGCCGACTTCAACGAGTTTCTGACTTTCATAACCCGATCCCCGGCGTAAAAATTAAACCGCCCCTAGCAGTCCCAGGGGCGTTCAAGCGCACGGAACATACGGTCCTGCGCCGACACTGTCAACGGCCAAACCGGGGAAATCGGACCAAGACTTTTGCCATACCGTCGGCTTGCGCGCATGCCCGAGTTCAGTAGGGTAATCCCGCAATAAGATAGATCGGGATCACGTGTCGATAGCACCACCAGGAGAAAATCACCTAAAACCGACGCCCAGCCCTGCATCTGGGCCGCAGGCACTGGTTAAAAACAACCTGACCGGCATTCTTTGGATGCTGGTTTCGACGCTTTGCCTAGCCGGTATGCACACTATTATCCATCATGTCTCGGATACCGTGCATCCGTTCGTCACGGTATTTTTTCGGCTTTTATTTGCGTTGTTTGTCGTCATCCCGTTTTTTGTGCGTCCAGGACCGTCGCCGCTTCGCACGGGTCGGTTTGGGATGTTGGCGCTGCGAGGGGTGCTGAATTGCGCTGCCATGCTGTGCTTTTTCACAGCGCTTAGCCTGTCGCCGCTCGCCGATGTGACCGCGTTGTCGTTTACAGCGCCGCTATTCGCAACCTTGCTCGCCGTACTGATCTTGAAAGAACGCATTGGCTGGCGCCGGGTGATGGCCATCGCTATCGGATTTTGCGGCACCTTGATCGTGTTGCGTCCGGGGTTCACTGAAATCGGCCTGGGATACGGGCTGGTGCTGACCGCAGCGGTATTTTGGGCAGCCTGTGTGATTATCATCAAAGACCTGGGCCGCACCGAATCGGCGGCAACAATCACGACTTATATGTCTTTGGTGATGGCGCCGCTGGCGTTGATCCCGGCGCTGTTCGTCTGGTCATGGCCGAGCTTAACCGATTTCGGCTGGCTGGTGGCACTCGGCCTGATGGGCGGCTGCGGTCAACTGGCGGTATCGCAGGCACTGCGGAAAGCCGATACACACGTTGCGATGCCGTTTGATTTCGTTCGGCTTATTTGGGTATCGCTCACCGGCTACATCTTTTTTGCCGAAGTCCCCGATATCTTTATCTGGGTCGGCGGCGCGGTGATCATGTCGAGTACGGCGTACATCACCTGGCGCGAACATCGCCGCAAAGCCGCCCTGAAGGTCGATTAACGCCGATCATCGACCAAAATCGTCAAACCACTCCGCCAACCGCACCGAGACCCGCGCTAAAAAATCTTCGGGATTACGACGCATGAATTCAGCCGTCAGATGCGCCAACCGGTCCTCGTCATAAGCAATCCGTTCGACCATCACCCAACGATTCCATTCTTTAACAATGCCCCAGTCGGGCTTTGCTAAATTGGTGTTGGGCAAACGATAGTGATAGGTCGGCCTGGCCTGGATCAGCGGATCGTCGAGTTGGCTTCGGACCCGGTCTTCGTCGATATGCGCGAACAACGGCAGCATGTCCAACTCGCGGTTTCGGGTCGGATTGTCAGCGATGTAGTCGTCGATCAACACATCCATATCCGGCGCGTAGTCAGGATTAATAACATGTCGGCCATACTTTGCCGGGAACGGGTCGACGTAAGGCAGCATTCGACGCATGGTGTCGACGTCAATCCGCCGCCGCAGCAACGGCGACATCAGCAGATACGCCCTGAGAATCCGCAAGATGTCGGCTGCCGCCAAAGACGGCGCCTCGGGATTCAAGTGTACACCGAAAGCGTACGTCAGCCCTTGCGAGGTGCCCTCGGCGCCAGCGTCACGCAATTTTTCGATCAACGTATCAAACTGCGACAAACTGTCGATGCCGGCTGGCGGTCCAACGATTTCAGTCGGCACTAAGCCCGTCGAAAGATCACCGATTACACGCTTGGTCTCACGCTCAAAGTCATCTGCTTCAGCGCCTGGGTGCACGAGACGAGCATCCAATTCGATCTCGAAATCGCCAATCGGCGTACCGGTAACCATGTGACGATGCGCCGAGCAGACTTCGCGCGTGCCGCCGAACACATCAGCGACCAGCGCCGACGTCGTCCTCACGTTCAAGCCGCCGAACTCTATCTCGACGCCGACGCGGCGCGGTTTGCCATCGCTGTTGTTTAATTTTGGAGGTGCCCAAATATCACTCATGCTCCACCGTAGCCGATCCGGACAAATGACAAAACCTCATCCATGACAGAGACGTATTCGCGTTGATTAATATCGAGCGCCGAGCCTAGAGTGCGCCATGAACAAACCATTAGAAGCTATCCCTCCCGCCAAAGACGCGCGCGCACTTTTCGATATCCCACCCGGCGTGGTGTATCTGAATGCGGCGTCAAAATCAGCGATCCCCTTGATCGCACTAGAAGCCGGTCGCACCGGCGTCCGTGCGAAAGCCCAGCCCTGGGCGATTGATGAGCCCGCGCGCTACACTCAAGCAGACCATGTGCGCGCGCTTTTTGCCGACTTGATCGGGGCGACGGCAAGTGACATCGCCATACACCCTGCAGCTTCATATGGGATCGCCACCGCAGTTCGACAATTCAGTCCAACCGCCAGCAGCCAGATCATTCTTTTGGAAGGTCAGTTCCCATCCAACGTTTACGCGTGGCGCCGGCTCGCCGCCGAAACCGGCGCCGATATCATCACCGTGCCAACCCCGGATGACGACGATTGGACAGCGGCGGTGCTGAGCGCAATTTCGGAAAGAACCTCAATAGCCGCCCTGCCCCCCGTGCACTGGGTCGACGGCACCGTGCTGAATCTGGAAAAAATTGGCGCCGCATTGAAAAACGTCGATGCTGCGTTCGTCGTCGATGCCACGCAATGGGTCGGCGTGCAGCCGTTGGACGTCAGGGCGATCCAAGCGGACTTCGTGGTGTGCGCGGCCTACAAATGGCTGCTCGGACCGTATGGCATGTCGTTGATGTACGCAGCCCCCAAGTATCAAAATGGCGTGCCGCTAGAAGAGCATTTGTTCAACAAAGGCGGCGTCGCCAGCATCACCGGTGGGCTCGGCTATACAGATGATTTCTCAGAGGGCGCCATGCGGTATGACGCCGGTGAGTATCTCAACCTGATCACCATTCCGATGCTCGAAGCCTCGTTGCGGCAGATTAACGCATGGGGGCCGGCGCATATCAGTGCAAGGCTTGCACCGATCACGGCGCACATCGCAGACGGGGCACAAACTCTTGGCCTGAAAGTTGCCCCCGCCCAGGCGCGCTGTCCGCATATCATCACGTTAAGACGCGATGGTGGCTTTCCGGCTGAGACTGTGCCTAAGTTGGATGCGCTTGGGGTTTACGTCAGCGCACGCGGCGGTCATATCCGAGTGAGCCCTTATATCTTTAACGAAGAAAGCGACGCGAATCGGTTTTTAAACAGCCTCGAATCGGTCTTGCGATAAGCGCTGTAAAACGATGATTTTTGGTTCAACGCTGAACCTTTCATCGTAATTTTTGAATTATCTTTGATCGAAAAATTAAATGTTGCTTTTTAAACAATGACTTAAGGTTTTCGATATTAGATCGCCACAGTGACAAAACGCACAGTCAAAATAGGTCGTTTTAGGTACATTGTGACCATCAAGGTTCGGAAGCCACACAACGCCGAACCCACGAACCGGCAAAGCGTCGGAGACGACGGGACGCAAAGCCACCGACCTAAGGCCGACCAAAGAGCGGTATAGGCAGCGGGGCTACCGAAGGGAAAGGGACAACACCATGTGGATTTCAGAGATTATCCGAACAAGACGTTGGTTTTTAACCAGCCTGATGATCACCTTACTTGTACCAGGCGTGATTTTGGCGGCGATGACACACTTCGCCGAAGAAATGTCGGATTCCGAAGCGCTGCAAGTCGCTGCCGTCGCGGTGAAGAACTACGTCGACGAAAACCCGCCTCGCGAAGGCTGGCGGGCGACGAAAATTTATATCGACGAGAGCAAAGCGGTGGTCCTCGACGTGCAGGTGCCGCGGTTTGATCACGCGCAGGTAATCCGAAGCCGTAGCGAGCGAATCCGTTATTCGTATCTAAAACTTGCCTGTCCAACGGAAGACGCCTGGGTCTATGAATGGCTGAACGGTGACAACCGCATCTGGATCAACCTTCACCACCACGGCAAGACGATCTACAAAGCGCCGTGCCCGTCGAACAAGACAAAGGGATATTTGTCCTAATACCCTGGCCCGCGCATTGCCAAGCGGCGCGCCAGAGGCTTTTATGATGTCAAACTACACATCCGTTGGAGACAGACATCATCATGCGAGCCATGGCCTTCGCAACCACGTCCGGTCCGGACACCCTTAGCCTCGTCGAACGTCCCATACCCTCACCCGGCCCAGGCCAAGTACTGGTCAAACTAGGCGCCGCCTCGCTGAATTACCGCGACCTGCTGATCGCCAAAGGTGGCTATCGATCCCGGCAAAAACAACAAGACCTTGTGCCGCTTTCAGACGGCGCGGGTCGGGTCGAAGCGATCGGCCCTGACGTCACGAATTTCAAAGCCGGCGATCGGGTGACGGCGTGCTTCTTCCAAGATTGGCCCGCCGGTCGTGCATCCGAGCGTGCCATGGAAAGCGACACCGGGCGCGCCGTCGACGGCATGCTGCAGGAATACCGCGTCTTCCCAGAAAGTGGTTTGGTGGCGACACCTGCGCACTTGTCCGATGCCGAAGCCGCCGCGCTGACGTGCGCCGGGCTAACCGCATGGTCAGCCATTGTCCGCTTAGGCGCCGTGCAGCCTGGTGACACCGTTCTGACACAAGGCACCGGCGGCGTATCTTTGTTTGCGTTGCAGTTCGCCAAGATTGCCGGCGCGCGGGTCATCGTCACATCGTCATCGGACGAAAAACTTGCCCGCGCCAAAAAACTGGGTGCCGATCACGGTATCAACTACCGCGACGTCGAGGCCTGGGGCCAGGCTGCCAAAGACTTTGTCGGCGGCGACGGCATCGACAATGTGATCGAACTGGGCGGCACCGAGACCATGAAACAATCGCTGATCGCGGTGCGACCAGGCGGGACACTCAGCCTGATCGGTGTTTTGTCAGGCGCCACCACGGGCAACGTATTGCTGCCGTTTATCGTCAGCCGCGACGTGCGCCTACAAGGCGTCACCGTCGGCCCACGCGACGACATGATTCGCATGAATCAAGCGATTTCCGCGGCGCACATGACGCCGGTGATCGACAAGGTATTTCCGTTCGAAGCGTCCGCCGACGCGTACCGACATCTGGCGTCAGGTACGCATTTCGGCAAAGTTTGCATCGCCATCGGCAACGCTTGATGGAAGCGACGGCATAAGCATGATGATGACGCCTCGTCCGCTCCGCGGCGCGCTGATGATGCTGTGTGCCAGCGCGCTTGTGGCAGCGACCTCGTTGCTCGCCAAGGTGCTCGGCAACGGCCTCAGCGGCGACCCCCTGCATCCCCTGCAAGTCAGTGCCGGGCGCTTTGTCTTTGCGTTCACGGCGCTATTGATCATCGCGCCAAGACTTGGACTTACGTTTAAGGCCGTACCTTGGCGTTGGCATTTCTTTCGCTCGCTGTTCGGTTGGATGGGTGTGACATGTATGTTCGCCGCCGCCGCCCGCATGCCGCTTGCCGATGCCATTGCGATCAGTTTTCTCAGCCCGATTGCAACCATGGCCATGGCAATCCCAATACTGGGCGAACGGGTCGGGGTCGTGCGTTGGTCGGCGGCAGGAATATCTTTGCTGGGCGCGATGATTTTGATTCGACCCGGCAGCGACGCGTTTCAAATCGCCGCCCTGATCGCGCTGGCTGCCGCGTTCTTGATGGGACTTGAAGCGGTGTTCATCAAACGCCTCAGCGGGCTTGAAACAACAATCCGCATTTTGTTCATCAACAACGGTTTTGGTGCGTTGCTCGCCGTCACTGCGGCCGCGTTCGTATGGGTACCGCCATCCACGCCGCAATGGGGTCTGTTGATTTTATTGGGCTTGATTATGGTGACGGCGCAAACGTTTTTCATTCAAGCCATGAAGAGCGCTGACGCCAGCTATGTGATCCCGTTCTTTTATGCGACGCTCGTATTCGCAGCGCTTTATGATTTCGGGGGGTTTTCGGTGGTGCCGGGGCCGCTCAATCTTTTGGGTGCGGCGATCATCATCGCCGGTGCGGTCTTTTTGGCCTATCGGGAGCGGCAAGTTAAGATACGCGCTGGTCTGCCGCCGGAAAACTGAGCCGTACGATCAGCCCAGGTTGATTATCTTCAAGCTCAAGCCGCGCCCCATGCAGTTTTGCAACCGCAGACACCAACGCGAGCCCAAGGCCGCTGCCCGGCGTCGAACGACTGCCCTCCAACCGCACGAAACGATCTAACACCCGCTGCCGGTCCGCTTCGGGGATACCCGGCCCGGTGTCCGCGACGACAACCCAGGGGCCACCCTTCTCGTCGAGTCCCGCCATAATTGAAACGGTGCCGTCACCCGGCGCGTACTTTAAAGCGTTGTCCAACAAATTGACGAACGCTTGTGAAATCAAACTGGCGTTGCCGCGCACGAACAATCCATCGGCAATCTCGATCTTGAGATCAAGGCCCTGGGCCTCCGCCGCCGGCTCATAGAGTTCTGCAACGTCGGCCAAACGCTCAGACAGATCGACCTGTTCCAAAGAACTTTTTTCGAGCCCGGCCTCTGCCTCACCAATCAACAGTAAGGCGTTGAAGGTCTTAAGCAGGTCGTCGGCTTCGCGCATGGTGTCGCCGAGCGCTTGCCGGTAGACGGCCTTTTCAGGGTCATCCATCAAGGTCACTTCAAGGCGCGAGCGCAGGCGGTTGAGCGGCGAGCGCAGGTCGTGCGCAATGTTGTCCGTCACTTGGCGCAGCCCGGTCATCAGCGCTTCGATCCGATCCAACATCGCATTGAGGTTGCGCGCGAGCCGATCCAGTTCATCGTCCGTGCCGCGCACCGGGACCCGCCTGGACATATCGCCCTGCATGATCTCACCAGCGGTTTTGTTGACGTTGTCGACGCTGCGCAACCAATGCCGCGCCATCACCAAACCGGCACCCAAGGCCAGCAACAAGGCCAACGCGCCGATCCAAACCATGGATGTGCGCATCCGACGCTCCAAACGCACCTGATCTTGCACGTCGTAGCCGACCAGCAAATTAAACCCGCCCGGCAGCACCAAATGGCGTCCATGCGCGCGATGCTCGACCATGCGGTCACCGACAGGACGACGGTAGTCGAAATCCACCCATTCACCCGGCAAACTCGGCACCGGCCAGGCATTGAGGTTGCCGGCGATGCGACGGCGCGCGGGATCTGTCAGCAGATAGAGGCTGAGCCGCTGCCCCTGCGCACGCTCGCGGATCACGTCGGTCAGGCCGGCCAAGCCGGCCTGGCGATAGTGCTCGGACAAACCCGTTAATTCAGCTGCAATGGTTTCTTCGGTTTGTTCGGCAACGAAGACCGCCGTGTTCCAATACAACAGACCGAACAACATGCCCACCGACAACAAAGACAGCAACGCATAGGCGGCTGCCATACGAAACCAAGACGTGCGGATAAGGCGGAGGCTAATCAGGCGCATGCAGGCGGTATCCGGCACCGCGCACGGTTTCCAAAAGTGGGCGATCGAAATCCTTGTCGATCTTACCCCGCAGACGGCTGATGTGGACGTCGATCACGTTGGTTTGCGGATCGAAGTGATAGTCCCAAACGTTTTCCAGCAACATGGTCCGGGTCACCACGCGCCCGGCATTGCGCAGCAGATGTTCGAGCAGTTTGAATTCACGCGGCTGCAGGTCGATCTTCACCCCGGCGCGCTTCACGTCACGGGTGATCAAATCCATTTCCAGATCTGCGCACGTCAGCACTGTTTGCGTTTCAGGTGCGCCCTTGCGGCGGCCCAACGCTTCGACCCTTGCCAACAATTCCGCCATCGCGAACGGCTTAACCAAATAATCGTCGCCCCCGGCCTTCAGGCCCGCAACCCGGTCATCGACTTTGCCCAAGGCACTTAGAAACAAAACCGGCGTGACACTGCCCATGTCACGCAGCTTTTCAACCAGTGCCAAGCCATCCAGCTTGGGCATCATGCGGTCCACAATCAAAACGTCATGGACGTCGCTGGCGATGCCGAGCGCTTCTTCGCCGTCGGCCGCAGTATCGACGATGTGACCGGACTCGCCCAGCGCCTTGGCCAAGAAAGATGCCGCATCCAAATCGTCTTCAACAATTAGTATCCGCATGTTCATTCCTTTGGTCCTCTCTTATTTACGGTGGATTGCAAGTCATCGCCACCCCCACGCATGCGTGCTTCAAAAAAAGACGCCCGCTCAACAACCAGATTGGCCGATGAGCGGGCAGTTGGAGGCGGGGCCGGGCATGGCTCTGGGGGGAGAGATCGCCCGGCCCCAGGGAGGATGCCGCGTCTTTACGCAGCACCGACCGGGAGTGCGATAAACCTTTGACCGCCGCTGCGCTTAATCAGCGCCAACACCGAGGTCTTACCGGCGCGCTTAGCGGCCGCGAACTGTGCGTTCAAATCTGCGGGCGAAGACACTGCCTTGCCGCCGGCTTGCGTCAGCACGTCGCCGCTTTTCAGGCCTTTTTCAGCCGCCGGACTGCCTGGCTTAACAGCGACCACGACGACACCAGACGTGCCTTCTTTCAGGCCCAACTGCTTCGCCGTTTCCGCATCTAGTGACTTCATTGCGAGCCCAATTTCTGCCTCGACAGGTGTGTCCACATCAACGGCACTGGCAATTTGATCCGATGCGGGCAGCCGACCAATTTCGACTGTCAACGCAAGGGATTTTCCGTCGCGCCAGATCGTCATAGGTTGGCGGGCACCCGGCTTAATGTCTGCAATCACGCGAGGCAGCTCACGCAGCGTTTCAATCCGCTCGTCGCCCACTGCGACGATGACGTCACCGGCTTTTAACCCAGCTTTCGCGGCCGGACTGTCGTCATTAATCTCTGCAACCAGCACGCCTTCGGCTTTTTTGAGGCCGACACTCGCCGCGATATCTTCGTTCACCGATTGGATGCTCACACCCAACCAACCGCGCTCGACAACGCCGTTCGACATCAGTTCGGCGACGACTTTTTGCGCGATTTCAGAAGGGATCGCAAAGCCGATACCGACGTTACCGCCATTCGGCGAGAAGATAGCTGCGTTCACACCGACGACATTACCGTGCACATCAAACGCCGGTCCGCCCGAGTTACCCCGGTTGATTTGCGCATCAATTTGCAAGAAGTCGTCATAAGGACCGGCGCCAATGGTACGCCCGCGCGCCGACACAACGCCAACGTTCACAGAATGACCAAGTCCGAAAGGGTTGCCGACAGTAACGATCCAGTCGCCAACCCGCACATCATCGGATTTGCCAAACTCGACAAATGGGACCGGACCTTTGACGTCGGCCTTTAACAGCGCCAAATCGGTTTTATCGTCTCGTCCGATCAATTTAGCTTTCGCGCTGGTGCCGTCTTTGAAAGTCACGGTGATTTCTTCGGCATCATGGATAACGTGTTCATTGGTGACGATGTGGCCTTCCGCATCAATCGCAAAGCCGGACCCCGCCCCAACCCGTGTCGGTGCCTCTTGACGCTGCTGCGGCATACCTAGGCCTTGACCCCCAGGGGCGCTAAAGAAACGCTCCATGAATTCCTGCATGTTGCCGGGCACTGCCGGTGCATCGGTCAGGGTCGGCGTCACCCGTGATGTCACTTGGATATTAACGACCGCAGGCGAGACTTTTTCGACAACGTCGGCGAAACTCGCCGGCATCGCGCGCTGCAGGGTTTCAGTTGTGGCCTTGCCCGCTGCAGAAGATTGTGCTGCGATTGCATGGCTACTTGGGCTCGAGATCGCACCAACCGCGATTGCGCCCGCGCCCAGCATCAGCGCGGAGGCACAAACCAAGCGCTTTGTGCGTCGAGCCAGCGTGTTCGCTGGGAACTTCGGCGTCGGCACTTTACGTGAACGCTGCGTGGCATTGAACATTTGCATGGCTATTTCCTTAATTTTCTGAGATGACGTATGCATCTTCAAGAAATACAGATAGGCCATCGGACATTACGAGCGCATGTCCTGCGCATTAATAATTGTTCATCCGAGTTGGATAGCTTGATGTATGTCATGCCATGCTAAGCTTATTGGCCGCTGCGGTTGCACTATGCCTACAATGTGGCGTGGTCGCCGCCGCAATTTGGCAACGCAAGCAAGGCATCATCCCGGCCCTTGTCGGTGCGGGCGCTGCTGCGCTTGCCGTGCGCAGCGTTGCTGTCCTGGTCGATGTCGTGCCGTCATCACCTGCCGGCGAGACTGGCCTTGTGGTTGTCAGCCTTTCCTTGGCTTTGATCATGACGGTCAGCCTGAGGCGACCTTCGAACCCCGCACAGCCTGACAATTTGGCCTCGCTCATCAAAGGTGCTGTCGAGGCGTCGCCGACCCCGGTAATGATCAAAGATGCAGCGGGATATTATCTATACGTCAACAAGGCGTTTACCGATTGTTTTGGCCACGATATCGCTTCGTTAAGCGGACACACTGCCGACGAAATCTGGCCAGACGAGCTGACAGAAAAAGCGGAATTGAGTGACCGCGATGTCCTCGCCAACGCCACCCCCCTGTCGTACACCACCACACTCAAAGACATGAACGGACGTGATGTAGATTGGCTGGTGGAAAAATTCCTGATCAATCTTGCCGATGGGCGCATGGGGATCACCGCCCTATATGCGAATATTTCCGAACAACGAGAGTCTGAGCGTCGCCTCGCCGAGAGCGAAGAACGCTTCACACTCGCATCGCATTATGCGGGCATATGGGATTGGAATATCTCTAACGGCAGCTTCTATGCATCACCGGCGTTCGCCAAATTGATGGGCTTGACTGAAGACGAACACGAGAAACTAACGCTCGAGGAAATCAACGGTTTGATTCATCCAGATGATTACCCGACGGCCCAACGCCTGCTTGAAGCACACTTAGCAAATCCCGCGGAGCCCTATGTTAGCGTTCACCGCTTCCGCATGCCCGACGGCAAATATCGTTGGTTCCGCACAATTGGGCGCTCGATCACCGATGAACTTGGTAAGAGCGTGCGCATGACAGGCATAATTGCCGACATTGATGCCGAGCGCCGAAGCGCCGAAGCCCTTAAGCTCAGTCAGGCACAAATACTCAATCTTTTAGATAACTCACCCGCACCCATCTATTTCAAGGACCGCGAGTTGCGGTTCATTATGGTGAATCGTCGCTACACAGAAGTTTACGATTTTGAAACGAAAGATATTTTAGGCAAGACGTCCGCCGAAATCTTCGACGAACCAGAGAGCTCTGCATTCTTAGCGCATGACAAAGAGGTGTTGCGAACCGGCAAGCTGGTGGTATGCGAAGAAAATATAAACGACACTATTTTCATGACCGCTAAGTTTCCGATCATCGATTCCGAGGGCACACTGATTGGCGTCGGCGGCATAGAAACCGACATTACCGAGCGGGTGAAAGTCGAAGAAGCCTATCGCAAAGCACGCGATGAAGCCGAGACCGCCAACCGTGCAAAATCAAGCTTCCTCGCCAACATGTCCCACGAGTTACGAACCCCACTTAATTCCATCATCGGCTTTTCCGACAGCCTGTTGTCCGGCACGCAAGGCGACATCACAGATAAAAACCAGCGTGAATATTTGAGCAATATCTTAAATGCCGGTTCGCATCTTTTAGAATTAATCAATGACATCCTGGACCTCTCGCGGATCGAATCAGGCCGGATGGCGCTTGAAGAAACCGACGTGGATATCGCCGAGCTCGTTGCCAATGTACTAAGGCTGACGTTTGAACAGTCGACATCAAAAGGGATTCAAATTATTGACCGGATTGATCCGGACATGCCGCATGTTCGCGCCGACAAAAGGCAAATTCGCCAAGTGCTGTTGAACCTGCTGTCCAACGCGATGAAGTTTACGTCTTCTGGCGGCAGAATTCGAATTACCGTAGGAATAAAGCACAATGGCGACGTCGCAATCGCAATTCGCGACAATGGTGTCGGCATCGCGCCCGACGACTTGATGCGCGTTCAGCAGCCCTTCATTCAAGTAGCCGACAGCCAAACCAGAAAACATCAAGGCACGGGATTGGGTCTCGCAATCGTAAAATCGATCGTCGAACAACATGGCGGTGAATTTGGGTTAGAGAGCACGCTGGGTCATGGCACGGTCGCACGTTTCACCTTACCTGCGAAACGCCTGATTAAAGAATCCGGTGGCACATGACCAACGCCGGATACCATGCGCCGAACCTGCTCAATTCAGAAGCGGCATCGCGGCGATACCTAATGCGGTCAACACGCCGAGGCTGAGCATAAATCGTAACCGCAAAAACCAACCTGGTAAGCCGAACAATACTGTGGCAAGCGCATCGAACGCCAAGGCGGCCAGAAACCCAGCCGCCAATACGATAAATGACAGCGGCGGGGCCAAAAATGTGGCTGCCCAGCCTATCAAAGAAATGATGATGGAGACCACATACGCAATCGAGCCCGGCCGATCTGCACATAGGGCAATGCCCCACTGGATGCCCCCCAAAAACGACAAAATGATGGCGCCGTAGCCGATGATGAACCAATGACCGAAATCCGCCGTCACCGTGATATTCGACATCACCGCGCCAGCCGCAAACGGCAACAGGCCAAACCCACCTAACCAAGCAGCTGTGTGCGGAATAGATGCGCGATCTGCATTTATTTGCGACATAATATGTTCCTTTATGAGAGCGCATATGACAGTTTGGCGCGATTTTGTATAAAACCATGTGTTTTGAGGCAATCCAATACCGGGAACACTGCGTATACCGAACATGAACAGACACAAAGAAAAATCCGCGCTTAAAGCGCCCACGCTCGTTCGGGCCTTGCTGTGTACCGGACTGATCGTTGGCGCGACCGCCGTTACGATTCCCCAGGGCGTGGCAGCGTCGGCAAATGCCATCGATCCCTTGCGGCTATATGGATCGGACGTGGTTTTTGACGTTTTCCGGAAAGGGGAGCGCGTCGGCCAACATCACATCACGTTCCGTCGCGATGGCGATGCCGTGGTCGCGGAAACCCGCTTTGATGTGAAAATTAAAGTGCTAGCACTCACGGTTTATGAATATCTTTATACGTCGCGCGAGCGTTGGAAGAACGGGCGCCTGATCTCGCTGAATGCCCGCACAGATGATGATGGCGATATCAATGAGGTCAATGTTTCACGAACCGGCTATGCGCTTTCGGTCAAAAATGGTTCGAAAGTTGAAATGGTGAGCGGTCAGACATACCCGACAACACATTGGAATCCCGGCGTACTAGGGTCGACAAGAGTGATCAACACGATCACCGGCAGCATCAATACTGTAAGCATCGAAAACAAAGGCACGTCGACGGTCGTCACGGGCGACGCTGAACGCCAGGCGACGCATTATGCGTACCATGGTGATTTGACGACGGAAGTTTGGTATGACGCCACCGGGCGCTGGGTAAAAATGCGCTTCCCCGGTACCGACGGCACGATGATCGAGTATCGCTGCGTGCAGTGCGGACCGTTGCCGGGCATACGCAGCGGAAGTAATGGCAACGATACCGAAATTGCGCTCCAACGTCGGCAAGGGCATTAAACGTGAGCGTTGATGCTGAAGGGCCTGATTACTGTGCTTTTTTACGTCGAATAAGCGCTGAAAACTTGGACGAAATGGCGCGCCACATCGCGCCGAATGTGCATTTCAAAGACCCCTTCAACGACGTCAACTCGCTCGCCCACATGCAAGCTATCTACGCCGATATGTTTGAGCAGGTCAGTGATTTCACATTTGATATTCATGAACAACTGAGTGCCGGTCCGGTGACCGTCATCACCTGGACGCTCGGCGGCTCCGTGATGGGCAAATCTTGGGCGGTTGACGGCGCCAGCCGCTTGATCTTCAACGAAGCTGGCTTATTGACGGAACACGTGGATTTTTGGGATGCGGCCGGTGGTCTGTACGAACGCTTTCCGGTTATCGGGTGGTTACTTGGCGTAATTCGTCGAAAGCTGAGTGTTGCGGCACCGTCTTGAGCGACGTCTGAGCCGCAGCATCGGCCTTACTGAACGACAATGTCACCTCGCCAATCGCGATGCCCCATTTTGATACCTTGGCCCGGTTCAATACTACACCGTCCGGCTGCAAGAACATCCAATCGTTAAAATGCACGCGTAGCGATGAATCGCCGATCGCTAAATCCATGTCGTAGGACCAATTGAGCGCGTTGCCATAGCTTTCACCAGTGGCGACACCGATGATATCGCCGGCTGTCCCTTCATAGGTATGCTCGTCAAGTTTACGTATCCGCCAAATACGTTGGTCGGTCTCGCCATCGGCATATTTGAACCGTTCATCGAGGACAATCTCATCGCCTTCCATGGTGCCGGTAATGTCGACCACGAACTGACGACGCAAATTGCCGAACCGGTCTTCAAAAATACCCCAGGCCCGTGTCTCGCCCAGGAAATATTCCTCTATACGAAACCGCGGTTCTGTACCGTCGAAATCAGATGCTTTCATGGAACACCCCGTCACCAGTCCAACCAGGAGCAACATGGCGAGTGCGGCACAAGAACGCTTTAAATTTTGCACAGCCATTATCCCTTATGAAATTGCAGCTAAGCGGCGGCGAATGGTTTCTTGTCGCGTTCGCCCGATCGGATACTTGGCGACAATCCCCACCGCAATCAATTTTAGTACGACGGGAACAAGCGCATAGATCACGATTAATGCCCAAACCGCATCCGGTGCATCGGCGTCGGGATCGAAGCCTGCGAGGTCGAGGGCAGGAAATGCAATTCCTACGGACAACGCCAACGCCATCTTCGTCGCCATCCCCCAAAGCGCAAAATAAATGCCGGTCCGGTCGCCTTTATTCTTGAGCCGATCATAATCAACGACATCGGCCTGCATCGACGGGGGTAGCGCAAGGTCTGCGCCCAGTGTCGAGCCCGTTACGATGCAAACGCCCAAGAACATCCAGACGTGATCGGGTGAAATAAACGGCACCACCGCAAACGCGACCGACGCCATCAACATCGCCCCACACCAGACTTTATGCTTATCGCTATGACGGCTCAGCCAGACCCATATCGGCACACCGAGCACGCCCGGCAGAAAATATGCCAAAATATACAATGGTCGGTCATCAGCGCCGATATTGAGGGCGTGTTCCATGTATAAAAGGAACAGAACGGCCGGCAATCCGTTGGCGAGTCCATTGACGAACCATGCACTAAACAGCCGCAAAAACGGTTTGTTGGCGAACATGGTTTTAAATGCGGCACGAAATTGATCCGGCCGCACGCGCCAAGGCGACGGCGGACGTGTCGGCAGCGGGTCCGGTACCTTCACCGCAATTACAAAGAACGCCGGAATGCCAATGAATACCGACGCCCAGGCGATGGCCTGCAAATCCCCACCGTCACCACTGGACGGCGTCGCCGCATCACCCATCACCACGGGGATGGTTGAGGCCAACAAAATACCGACAAGCATCGTCCCTTCGCGCGCTGCGGTGACCCGTGAGCGGGCATCGTAACCGCTGACCAACTCGGCACCCCAGGCTGTGTAGGGGATGATCACGAGCGTCCAGCCGGCATAAAGGGCAATGGCAAGGCCAAGCAAATACCCCGCCCCGGCACCCGCGGGCGGATGCGCAAGCCCCAGCATCGCCGCAGCGGCAATCACGCCACCGATCATCATCAACGGCTTGCGCCGCCCCCACCGCCAGCGCAACCGGTCCGAAACGTAGCCGGCAATTGGGTCTGACACGGTGTCAAACATGCGCGCTGCCAGCAGCACGCCGCCCACCGTGCCCAGGCCTAAGCCAACTTCGGTGGCATAGAAACTCGGCAAATAAATGTAGACCGGAATGGTTGGCATCGCCAACGCCAGCGCCGGCAACGCATACGCGATTAGTTGAATAGGTGACATCATAGATATGTAGGGGGCCGTCGCATGAACGCCAAGCACATCCTTATCAAACATCTGAAGGACAGGCAGAAAAGGCGCTGGCGCATTATTATGGGACATTATTATATGGACGTGGCACCTCGCCCTCTCCACATCTCGTAAGCGCAGGGACATCTGCGCTGTCAAAAATTCAGGCATCCACAGGGAGAAATGCCATGTTCCGTAAGTTTTTCAGCGTTTTACCGGCATCCGTGCTGGCCGTCGGCGTGCTCGCTGCCGCCCCGGCAATGGCGGCCGACGTGCAATGGTTCGGCCCAGCAGCATTCAAAATCACCACCGCCAGCGGCAAGGTGATCGTTATCGATCCGTTCATCACCAAGAACCCAAAGACCCCGGCTGAGCACAAAGACCTGACCAAAATCGGCAAGGTCGATGCAATTCTCGTCACCCATGGTCACGGCGACCACGTCGGTGATACCGTCGAATTGGCAAAGATGACCGGCGCCAAAGTCCTGATCAACGCCGACATGGGCCGTACCTTCGCAACGTTGGGTTGGCTCGATTACAAACAAATGGTTCGTTTCAATAAATCCGGCCCGATCACGCCGGTCGACGGCATCACCGTGACGATGGTACATGCCGAACACAGCTCGGACGTCAGCTACAAAGATGCCGACGGCAAAGAGACCATGCACCCAGGCGGTGAACCTGCGGGTTATATCATCAAAATAGATGACGGCATGACCTTCTATCACGCAGGCGATACGGGCGTTTTTGCCGACATGGCGTTTATTGCCGACTACTATAAGCCCGACGTTGCGATGCTGCCGATCGGCGGCCATTTCACCATGGACCCGACGCACGCAGCTTATGCCGTAAAGAACTTGCTGAAGACCAAAACTGTGGTGCCGATGCACTATGGCACATTCCCGCCTTTGAAAGGCACGCCAGAAGAATTCAAAGCCGCACTTGGCGACTTTGATACCAATGTGGTCGTCATGCAGCCCGGTGAAACTCGAACCTTCTAAGTGCGAAAACGGTAACAAAGATATCCTCATTGATGCGCCGGCCATCCCTATGGGATAGCGGCGCATCAATCCGGCTGCATCCCTCTCAAGGCAATATGCATCTTGATCAGATCGGCTAAGTTGCGCGCAGACATCTTGTCCATGACCTTCGCCCGGTGCACTTCTACGGTACGTTGAGAGATGCCAAGATCATAAGCAATCTGCTTATTCATCGCGCCATCGACAACACGGGCATAGACGTCGTGCTCGCGCGGAGTCAGCTGCTCAAAGGCCTTTCGCGCGGACGCCATGCGGTCCCGTTCCGATACCTTCGACGCTTGATGCGCCAGCGCTTTACGGACGCTTTCCAGCATATTTTGATTGTCGATCGGCTTTTCGTGGAAATCGAAAGCACCATCTTTCATCGCCTGAATTGCCAACGGCACATCGCTGTGTGCTGTTGCCAAGATCACCGGCACGTCGACATCATCTTGATTGAGCTGGGCGAGCAACTCCAAACCTGACATGCCGGGCATACGAACATCCAAAATCAGGCAACCAAGCGTCGCACGCTCTGCCGTCTCCAGGAATGCATCGGCACTGCTGTGGCTCATCCAGGGAAGGTCCACGGACTCCATTAAGTCCTCAAGCAAACCATGAATGCTGTCAGTGACGGCTGGAAAGCGGAAATTAAAAAAACAACGATTACCTTTGGAGAGACCGTCGGCGTCAATGATACCAATACGACGAGCGACGCCAACAACGGCGTTACAGGTGTCACGTCGGCGCCAACAAGTAGTCTGAGCAACTAAGGACCGCGGAAACTTGGCGACGCGTTGCCTTGTGCCCCATGGGCGAGCCCTGGCGATGCTTGGCCTGAACCGCCGCCCATGGCATAACGGGTCACGTAACGAGCGATAACGCGCGCAACGTTCTCAACATCGGATCAAGTGATGTCCTCTTCTCTTGCCATTCTCGACGCGCTGCCGTCGATCGTGGATTTTTACGCACACTATTGGAACAAACGACCGTTCCTCGTGCGGGACGCCATCGATCAAACGGTGATGGATGGACTGATCACGCCGGACGAACTGGCGGGCCTGTCCATGGAAGAAACAGTCCGCGCACGCATGGTCGCACAGCAAGACTGGTCCTGCCGATTTGGGCCGTTTACCGAAAAAGATTTCACCAACGCCGGAAAGTCGCCTTGGACCCTGCTCGTCCAAAACGTCGAACAGTACCACCCCGACACCGCCACATTGTTGCGCGCATTCAATTTTGCGCCCCGATGGCTGATGGACGACATCATGGTGAGTTTCTCCACCAAGGGCGGCGGCATTGGTGGGCACATCGATAGCTATCACGTTTTTCTTGTCCAAGGCCAAGGCGCGCGCCGCTGGACGATTGGTCGCGAACCGCGCTTCGACGATGCGTATATCGACAGCCTCGACCTCAAAATCCTGAAAGACCCAGTTGACGGCGATACGGTTGACGTCACCTCAGGCGACATCCTTTATATCCCGCCCCATTTCGCCCACGAGGGCACCACCGTTGATGATGCGTTGACCTTTTCCGTTGGTTTTCTCGGCCCGAAATTATCCGAGCTTTATGGCGCCTATGGCCAGTATCTCGCCGACCACGACGACCTTGATCACCGCTATGTCGGCGCCGGGTTGAACGCGGACAGCGCGGGGCTCACCCTCGCCACCGATGCCGTTGCGGCGCTGCGCGATCACCTCGCCCACCCGCTGCGCACACCTGCATTTTCGGCGTGGCTGGCCGCGTTTTTCACCGGCTCCACGAATGACGACATTGCCCCGTACAACGAACGCGACGAGACGCTGAGCCCGGCGGCCTTCACGCAAGCCCTACAGGGAAGCGCAGGCCTGATCAAACCCGCCTACGTCAAATTTGCGCTCACCCCATCGTCCGAGGGCACCTATACCCTCGGCTTTGATCGCGAAACTTTTGACATCAGTGATGCCGCGCTGAGCGTCATCTTGAGGCTGATGCAAGAAGACGCCGTCACCCCGACTGACCTGCCTGCGCTGCTGGATCATCTTGATATTTTATGCACGCTCTATAACCATCAGGCGTTGGAATTTGTCGACATCTCGGTGCCCTAAGGTGCTACGATCCAGGTAGCTTTCACCCCACGAATATAGGAATCGGCCATGCGCTGGATTGTTTTATTTGGAACTCATATGACCGTGTTGGCGGCCGGCTTTGCGCTGGGGGTCTACCTACTGCCGATCATCATCGCACCGCCGAGCGTCGATCGCACGATGTTGGCCGATCACGCGAAGGGGGCAATGTTCGAGGCCACGTTCTCGCGAGATATTCAGGGCAGCGACTTTCTGCATTGGGGGGAAGGCACCGTCAGTATATCCCCGAGCCGGATCGTGCACCAAGGCACCTTGGCGCCGGGGCCCGATTACAAAGTCTATCTGGTGACCACATTCGTTCAGACCGAAGCAGACTTCCTCAACGTGAAGGATCAATCCGCGCGCATCGGCGACGTCAAAACCTTTGATGGGTTCATCGTCGACGTCCCTGCCGGGGTGGACGTCACGGCGTACACCACCGTTGTGATTTGGTGCGAGACATTCAGTGAATTTATCTCGGCAGCGCAGTATCGCTGACCGCGGCCACCGTTATCATCCGCTCGCCGCAGATCGCACCCGTTCGGTGATCAAGGCGTTACGGCTAGGCGCAGATATTGACGCCGAAAACGAGGTCTTCCCGCGTTTATGACTCTATGCGGTCACAAGACGGTCATTGCACAACGGTGACGGCAGAGGCAGGCCCTACGTCAGGTATGACCTAGATCACGAAAATGCCGAGTATACCCCACACGGCAGCGACAAGGGCGAGCGCAACAGCACCGCCGCCGATCATCATGTACGACACACTTTTCAGAGTTACCGGGTCATTCTTGCTCATGTTACGCCCTCTCGCGTTAGGTCCCACCAAGCTTCCAGATGGGGGCCCATGACCCGGCGAACAAGAAAATTTTCGCACATGAATTTTTTTTAATCGTTTTCCCCGCAACGCCGGCACGCCGCCAATGACAAAGACCGCACGCCACGGCGCCAAGCCGCGATTGAGCGTCTAAATTGTCTAAGCGCAGACCTGATAGAGGCACTTATTTTTCACGGATCTTCCAAGCTGGTGGAAAAGCAAAAACCCCCGGTTTCCCGAGGGTTTTTACATGGTGGGCACGACTGGGATTGAACCAGTGACCCCCTCGATGTCAACGAGGTGCTCTCCCGCTGAGCTACGCGCCCTTTAAACCGTTACTATTCAACGATTTTTTCGGTGTCCTACGGTCCGGCGGCAAAACCACCAAAGCAAGGCTAGGGGTTTGTAGCCAAGACGATGGCGAAACGCAAGGAATTGAATGCAGAAAAGCCATACCCCCGGACAAGCTTAGGTGAGACATAGCGCAGGCGCGCTAAAACACTCACATCGTCCGAACCTCTTGCCAGCCTGGATTTGCGCGGCTTTAATTCTCTCATGATTCTGACTTCACCGCTGAGGACATAGCCCCCCACATGTCGCCGACATTTGATAACCCCGAAATTGCGCCGGGTGCCACGCCTGAGCGCGCGGCAGCGGACGCAGTGTTTGACGTGTTGCGCCCTGAACGCGTTACGACACCGGTGGTATTTGCTTCGCCACATTCTGGGCGGCGCTATCCACCCGGATTCCTGGCGTCGTCAGGACTTGATGACAAAGCGATCCGTCGTTCCGAAGATGCGTTCATCGATGAGATATTTGCCTGCGTTACCGATTTCGGCGCACCGCTGTTACGCGCGCACTTTCCGCGCGCCTATGTGGACGCCAACCGTGAGCCGTTCGAGCTTGATCCGGCGATGTTTGCGATGCCGCTGCCGGATTGGGTCAACACAACGTCACCCCGGGTCGCGGCCGGGCTCGGCACGGTTGCGAAAATTGTTGCCGGTGGGGCGGAAATTTATGCCGGGCCGCTCGATTTCGATGAAGTCAGCGCACGTATCCGCACCTGTTACGAGCCCTATCACCAGGCCCTGCGTGCGCTTATCGACGATGCGGTGACCGCATTTGGGTGTTGTTTGGTGATTGATTGCCATTCCATGCCGTCGATGATTCCCGTCGGCCACCAGGCGCAAGCGGATATTGTGCTAGGGGATTGTCATGGCTCGACCTGCGCACGTGACGTCAGCTTGTCGACGGAACGCGCGCTGCGCAATCTGGGGCTCAGCGTGAACCGCAACAAGCCCTATGCCGGCGGCTTTACGACTCGTAACTATGCGCGCACGCTGGAAGGGGTGCAGACCCTACAGATCGAAATCAACCGCGCCCTGTATATGGACGAATCCACAATCCGCCCGAATGCGGGCTATGCGCGCCTGGCGGAACGGATGCGGATCTTGGTGGCGCATCTGACGTCATTAGACCCCAGCGTACTGGCGCCCGCCTGGGCCGCTGAGTGACATGGTCACGCCTGCGCCCGGCGACGCAGACCGCCTAGAAATTCGCCCCCTCACCGAGGCGACCATCGATCAGCATATCGATGCGATCACGGCGATTTATGGGCATCACGTTTTGCACGGCACCTCAAGCTGGGAACTGACGCCCCCCGACGCCGCCGATATGGCAGGCCGCGCGAAAGCCTTGCTGACCGGCGGCTATCCATATTTGCTGGCCCTCATCGACGGGCGCGTTGCCGGCTATGCCTACGCGGGCGCCTATCGCCCACGGCCGGCGTATCGCTACACCGTTGAGCATTCGATCTATGTGAACGAAGCCGAACGCCGGGGCGGCGTCGGGCATGCATTGATGCTGGCCTTGATCGAAACATGCACGGCACGTGGGTTTCGCCAGATGATTGCCGTGGTCGGCGATTCACAAAATCAGCAATCCATCCGATTCCATGAAAAAATGGGGTTTCGCCATGCCGGACTCGTGGAAAACATCGGCTTTAAATTTGATCGCTGGATGGATCAGGTGCTGATGCAGCGCGCCCTCGGCGACGGGGCCGAAACCCCACCCTAAGACCTGCCGCAAAGACGCCGAAGGTGTCTATTCACGTGCAATTTGGCACGATTGCTCTGCTGCACTGCACTATTTGCCGGGCAAAAAAAGGGCCGTGCCTACGGCACGGCCCGAGTGTTTGGGAGGAAACATCCAAGTTTGCAACATCTTGAGAGCTCGAAAGCAACTCAGTAACGATGTTGCAATGCACAACTTAAACCGTTTTTTCATTCATGCAAATAAAAAATGCACATTTAATATTACGAGCAAATCTTGCTCATATACCGTGACTTTTTTGTCACGCCAGGTTGACACCTGCCTCGTACGGGGCGTCCGCACCCGCAAATATACGACCGACCTTAAGGATTCATTGACCTTATTCGGGGACTCTGTGCCCAGAGCACCCCGTCGGCAGGTCAATAAGTTGGCAAGGGTATTGCTGAGCTCTTTTGAAGAGGCACTGAGCGAGCACGATGATCAAAAACATGAAACCCTGTTGGAAACCCTTTAGCGCAGGTATGGGCGCGGTGATCTTGGTCCTAGTCTGCGTAACGCAGACCCAGGCATCAACGGCCGCACCGGACATATCTACGATGACAGCCGCCGAGACCGAGCGCACACATCAACTGTGTGAGCGCGCGACATCGCGATGGGAACGGATTTCCGAGGTGCCTGAAAAGCTTCTGCAAGCCATATCCATGACCGAATCCGGTCGCTGGTCTGCGACCCACAAACGTGTCCGCGCCTGGCCCTGGACCGTAACGTCCGGCGGCCCTGGTGCATATTTTCCCAGCAAGGCCGCCGCCATGCGCGAAGTCCGCCGCCTACAGGCCAAAGGTGTACAAAACATCGATGTCGGCTGCATGCAGGTGAATATGCAGTATCACGGCCATGAGTTCCGCAGTGTCGAAGATGCCATGGACCCGGACATAAATGCCGCCTATGCCGCGAAGTTTCTGATCCGTCTTCGCGAAAACGCCGGTTCTTGGGGCGAGGCTGCGGGCCACTATCATTCGTTCACGCCGGAACGCACCACGTACTATCGGGGCAAAGTTGAAAAATTCTGGGCATCACTGAACGGCCAACCAAATTTGGGCCTCGCACGTCGCATGGCGCCGGAACCTGAAGACACCCCATCCACCTACACCATTGCCCCCATCGATCGCGCCCGCACGGCCGCGCTTAATGCACGCTTTAAAACGCTCAAAACCGCCGCACGGGAGCTGCGCAACGAACTTGATCCCGACGTGAAACGGGCGCGTCAGATGGAAGCATGGCGCAATGCGCGCGGCAGGTCCGAGCAATTGCAACACCTACTTGCCGTCCGCCAAGCAGAAATGCAGGCGCGTCGACAACGGGAACTGGCGGAATTTACCAAAGAAGACCGGGAAGAAAGCTTCGCTGAAGCTCGGCGCCGACAACTTGCTGATTGGCGCGCGCATCGCGCGACGAACTAAGTCACGCAGCCACGCGCAGGCCTCTGAACTTACTGGCAGACGTAGAAACGGCCCCGATGAACAATCACCGGGGCCGCCCCTGACTTATTCGGTCAGTCTATTCTGCGGGCATTGCCTCTACATGGATCGTCTGCAATCCATGTTTTTCCCGCCGAACATCGTTGTAGATCGCCTTCATCAGCGAAATCCCCATCAGCACCATAACCAAACTAAACGGCAGTGCGCCGATGACCATCGCGGTCTGAATCGCACTCAACCCACCAGCGACGATCAAACCGCCGACGACGAGCGCAAGCGCGGCGCCCCAGAACATGATATGCGGGCGAGATTTCGGCCCTTCATCACCTCCTGCGTTGATCGTGTTGATGATCAGAACAGCACTATCCGCCGACGTGACGAGATACGTCAGCAACAAGATGACGACGAGAACCGACATTATGTACGCCAGATTCTCACTCAGGATAACGGCCAACATCGCGAACAGTTGATCCGCCTGACCTGCATCGACGATGGCGCCTGCAGCGACCCCGGAAAGCTCGAGATCAATTGCCGTGCCGCCGACCAGTGCAAACCACACAAAGCACATGATGGCCGGAATGATCAGCGCACCAAGAACGTACTCGCGAATTGTCCGTCCTTTAGAAATGCGCGCCAAGAAAACGCCGACGAATGGGGCAAAGGCAATCCACCACGCCCAATAGAAGATGGTCCAGCCACCTTGCCATCCGGCTAACGAATCGCCGACTTCAGTGCCGTCTTTTGCCCACACCGTGAAAATGTTCCCGGGGATCGAGATCAAATAATCCCACATCCCGACAAACAACGTCGTCAAACCGAAGACCGTAGAGCCGAAGATGAGGAAAAAAGTCAGCACAAAGAAGCTTAATCCCATGTTGATGTTCGACAACCACTTGATGCCTTTGCCGACACCTGAAAGCGCCGACAACGTGGACGCACCCATGATCACGAGAAGTGCCACGATGATGCCCATCGTCGAAGACGACTGTGTCCCGTCGGCAGCAGTCGAATACAGCCAATCACCGACACCGATTCTGGATAAGCCCGAGATAAACTGCTCAACGCCAAATCCCAGAGTCTGTGAAACACCGAGGACTGTTGCGACAACTGCGACAACATCAATTGCATGCCCAAGCGGCCCGGAAAGCGCTTTACCGAATAACGGCGTCAACGACGAGCGGATCGTCAACGGCAAGCCGCGGCGATAAGCGAAATAGCCGAGCGCCAAACCAACAATGGCATATGCGGCCCAAGCGGCGAGCCCCCAATGGGTGAACGACCAAATATAAGCTTCACGGACATTGCCTGCCGTGCTGCCCTCTGTCAGTCCCATGATCGTGCTGGGGTTCTTGGCAAAGTGGTACATCGGTTCTGCTGTTGCGAACGTCAGCATTCCAATGCCGATACCCGCCCCAAACATCATCGAAAACCACGAGAAATTTGAAAACTCGGGTCGGTCATCATCATGTCCCAGGCGAAGCTTGCCCGCCCTCGGCCACAGCGCCAGCCCAAAGCACAGGATGAAAAAAATGCCATCACGTATACATACCAATAGTTAAAGCCTGCCAGAATAAAGCTATTCATCTGTCCAAGGACGGAGGCTGCCTGGTCAGGAAAGGCAATCGCCCATAGAATTAGCGCACCGACCAAAATCTTTGCGGTGATGGCGACGTCTTTGGTGAATCCCTGATAAAAACCGGATTGAGAGACTCGGATAGGCAAATCTATGAGTGGTGGCTTAATTGGCATAATATCCCCCCTTGAATGTTTCTTTGTAATTTCTGGGAGACATTACGAGTTTTATCGCTATTTAACAAATTGCGACATTTTTCATAGAAATATTAAAGCCATGAAGCATTATATTTAAGTTAGGATTTAACTGCATTAAAAAGAACGCGGCATGCCCAGTACATGTTCGGCGATGTACGACAAAATCAGGTTGGCCGAGATCGGGGCCGTCCGATATAGCCGGGTTTCCCGGAACTTCCGCTCGATGTCATATTCTTCGGCAAATGCAAAGCCGCCAAAGGTCTGCATACAGGCATCGCCCGCTTTCCATGAAGCTTCAGCCGCTAAGTACTTAGCCATATTCGCCTCAGCCCCGCAGGGTTCGCCGGCATCGAACAGGGCGGCTGCTTTTTGCATCATCAACGCCGCCGCCTCGCTTTCTGCATAACTTTGCGCAATCGGAAACTGGATACCCTGATTTTGTCCAATCGGGCGATCAAAGACACGGCGCTCTTTCGCGTATTCAGAGGCCTTTGCAATAAACCATCTCGCATCACCGATACATTCGGACGCGATCAGAATCCGTTCAGCATTCATTCCGTCCAAGATATAGCGAAAGCCCCGCCCCTCCTCACCGATCAGACTGTCTGCCGGAATCCGCAAATCATCGAAAAAGATTTCGGTGGTGTTGTGATTAATCATCGTGCGAATCGGTTTGATCGTCAGCCCGTTGCCGACGGCTTCGCGCATATCGATCAGAAAGATCGACAAACCATCGTGCGGCTTTTTGCCAGCATCACGCGGCTGGGTGCGCGCCAGCAAAAGCATCAAATCCGAATGCTCGGCCCGCGACGTCCACACCTTCTGGCCATTGACGATATAGTCGTCACCGTCGCGCACCGCCGTTGTGCGGGTGCGCGACGTGTCGGTGCCGCTGGTCGGCTCGGTGACGCCGAATGCCTGCAGCCTGAGCCGCCCCGTTGCGATTTCCGGCAGATACGTTTTCTTTTGTTCTTCGCTGCCATGGCGCAGCATCGCGCCCATGATGTACATCTGCGCATGACACGCCGCGCCGTTGCCGCCGGCGCGGTGCACGGTTTCCAAGATCACAGACGCTTCGCGGATGCCGAGGCCCGAGCCACCATAAGCTTCGGGGATCAAACATCCTAAGAATCCGGCCTCGGTCAGTGCGTTTACGAACGCAGTCGGGTAGCCCCGCTCACGATCCAATTCACGCCAATATTCGCCCGGAAAGTCTTCGCAGAGCTTGGCGACGCTTTCGCGAATCGCCAGCAGATCATCGTTATTTTGAAAATATGTCATGGTTCTGGTTTACACGAAGCCTCGGGCCATGAAAACTACACTCATAATCAAAAATTTAGTGGGGAATATCGATGATCAAGCTTTATGACACGCCGGTTTCGGGCAATTGCCACAAAGTCCGGCTGTTTTTATCCCTGCTGAATCTCGATTACAAAACCCAATCCGTGAATTTGTTGAAAGGCGAACAAAAAACGCCTGAATACTTAACGATGAACCCGCTCGGCAAGGTGCCGGTCATCGATGACGACGGTACCGTGATTTGGGACAGCCAGGCGATCTTGGTCTATCTCGCGAAGAAGTACGGCGATACGGACTGGTATCCCGATGATGCTGAAGGCATGGGCGCGGTGCAGAAGTGGCTGTCGTTTGCCGCCAATGAAATGTGGGCCGGACCGGCAATTGCAAGGGCCATCGTGAAGTTTAAACGCGACGCCAATCCGGAAACTGCGGTCAAAAATTCAATCGCCGCGTTGAGAGTCCTCGACAGTTGGCTCAGCGACGAGGAATGGCTCGCTTGCGACCGCCCGACAATTGCCGACATCGCCGTATATCCCTATGCCGCTATGGTTTGGGAAGGCAACGTGGACATGTCGCCGTACGACGCGGTGAACGAATGGATTCGAAGAATAGAAGCGCTGCCCGGGTATCTCGGCATGGAAAACATGCCCAGGCCCAATTAGTGGCAATTAAGCGCTGGCAGGCACTTTCTTCTTTTTCGCTGGTTTTTTAGCGGCTGCTTTGTCAGCGGCGGCTTCGTCTGCAGCTTTTTTCTCGACGGCTTGTTTCGCCAAGCGGCGCGCGCGCAACCCAGCAGTATGGTCGGCGCGAACAATCTGCGCTTGTTCTTTATCAGCGATGGCTTTCTTGGTCTTCTTTTGCGCGGCGGCGAATTTTTCTTCCGCCGTTTCACGACCAGTTTTAATCGGTGTCATCATTTTAAAGTGTCCTCTGTATAAGGCAGCATGTCGCAAAAATGATCACCCCCGGCCGCGTCAAGCGCATGCCGGGGGTGATCAATTTGCGAGCGTTAGTCGATTACGGACAGATTCTCGGCAGAACTTTTACCGTTCTGACCGGCCTGAACTTCGTAAGAGACCTTTTGGCCTTCGTTCAAGGTGCTGAGTCCGGCGCGTTCGACGGCAGAAATGTGCACGAACGCATCTTTCGAACCATCTTCCGGCTCGATGAAGCCATAACCCTTAGCGGAATTGAACCATTTAACGGTGCCTTTAGCCATATTCGTATCCTTAATCACGATGTGACCGGCCTGCCGACGCGTGTCGTGACGGGTCCGGTAAACGTTCACACTGTCAGGGATAACTAAGCCTATCGGCGTACCGGGTCGTTTTAGGTAGCACCAAACGAATGTAAGACGTCTTCAATGAGGTGCGCCTAAACCCTTAGAAAGTCAATAAAATAAAAAAATAGGGGCTGACATAGATAAGGAATTTTCTTTATGAGTGTCAGATGGTTAGCAGCAGACGCAAAAGCAGGTTACCTGCAAGTATTCAAATAGAACTGATTCGTCATTTTGTGGCAGGGTCTTCG